>OKRW01000082.1_pt1 | contig 91654 bp, 61 predicted proteins | sample 1601151 | NCBI WGS metagenome assembly OKRW01 (sample SAMEA3541471, study PRJEB24748) | human gut metagenome | biome: human gut; feature: human-associated habitat; material: faeces | place: China | collected 2012 | reverse complement strand
TACCAAACTGTCACGGAGTGACCCTCCAGCTTGAGCAAATCGCCAGGATGCTGAGCCGCTTCTGCTACCGTACATACAATAGGATTGGGCTTGGTCGTTGGCTGAGAAACAAACGTAATATCCGTGGCGTCAGTCTTGCCTTCGACATCGGAGGCCTTCAAGATGCCATTCTCACAAGTCACCTTCAACCTTACCGTACCTTGATAGTATGCGCCCTGCTGCAAGTTGAGTGAGCTATTCATCACGTCAAGCGCCTTGCCATCCTCGCGAAGGATGAAATTCTTACCATCAGCATAGACCACTTGCGCATTATTGAAGCTTACCTTCACCATGGGGTAGTTATTCTGAGTCGCAGCAAGTTCGGCTATCGTCTTGGTCACGTTAGCATCAATCTTTTCGAAAACGCAGGTTGCAACAGGAGAAACAACTGTTTTATAAGCTGCAATAGCTTTCACAGTTGTAGTCTCGGTCAAAGTGAACGGGCCCGTATAATGGGTAGAACTGGTCGTAGGCTCATCACCATTGGTCGTATAGTAGATAGCAGCGACACTTTCGTCAGAGGCGATGGTCACGGTCGTAGTTTCCTCGAACGAAGTTTCACCCGAAATAGTGGGTGCATTAAGATTGGTAACGACGAGCTCTGCTTTAATAATCTTTGACAAAGGAGAACTATATTTTTCGCCATTAAACCACAGGGTCATATTGTATTTTTTATACTGCTTAATATCTTTTTCTTGCATATTGGAAAAATAGAGGTAAGACCCAACTCCATAACAATATGATCCATAAGACATTACATTCTCCAAATACACCAAATCACCAGGATGCTGTTTCATCTCATTAGCTGTGGCACAATGAATTGGGTCTAGCTCTGTCGAGCCTCCAGAAGTAACATCTAGTTTGCTCAGATTGGTTTCACCAGGAATATCAGAAGTAGTTAAAATTGCAAAGGTAGAATATTGTGAAGCCTTGTTATAAGTAACATTGAGCTTCACCGTTCCGTTCAGCTTATCACCTTGCGACAAAGCCAAACTGCTGTTCATAATATCAATCGCCTGATTGTTTTCACGGACGATGTAATTGTTTCCCTCCGCATAAACAACCTGAGCATTGGTAAACTTAATATTGGCAGAAGCGACATTTACCCCCCCCTGCATCAACTGGGCAATCGTCGTGGTCTGCTCTTCGTCGCCACCAGGACCGGGTCCAGGATCTGGATCCTCTCCACCTTCACACTCGACGGTCAGCTTTGTCAGAAAAACACGAGCACTATAAACTTGAATTGGTACGCTTAAAAAACCATTGTCTCCAAATGAAAACTTCGTACCACTATATAAGTAGTTTCCATATGTAGAAGCATTTTCATAGAGATAACCGTTACCAAAGAATTCACAGGTAACGGCTTTAATATTTCCAACCGATCCGTCAGAAGAAATAGTAAACTTGCAATTAGGCTGCAATGTATAACACACTTTTCCAGATTCAGTCGTTGCATCGAACGAAGTTGGGTACGACGCATTTTGCTGCGTTATGGTCAGCGTAATACCATTTTTTGTAATGGTCGTCCCTCCACCAGTTGTCACATCAGACGCTTGGGTTGGGTCAAAAACTACTGTGCCCGCGGAAGCTACTCCGCAGATTAGCGTCAACAAAGACAACCACACAAATCGTAATGCTTTGTTCATAATTGTTTGTTTTTATGGAATTCTTCCTACGTTCTTACACTCTTGGGAAAGTATTGAGACGATGGAGGCATCCCTGGTTAATAATAAAATAATTTCGCCTTTATTTCTCTTTTCATCTACGACGACACGAGGTCAAGAATCTCGCGCGTTCATCCCATCTTCGCTACCGGAGCTATTTGCCACAAGGCCAAACCCACAGTAGGCTGTTTCACCCCCTTAGGACAGGCTTATTCTCCACAGAAGGCTACACAAGCATCGCAAAGTTAAGTAAAAATTGGAAAATAAAAAAATATTTCTAATAGAAATTCATATTTTAGATGCATTTTTACAATTACCGCATCCTTTTTCAAATAAAAAGAGAATATTCATAATACACAACTCGGCTTCTTTGCCTTTTACGCCCAAGCGGCCCACTATCCAAGGAAGGATCAACCGCAGCACCCTCCCCTACCCAATGGAAGCTAAAAAGAGAGAAGCCAAACGCTCCCAAACGGAGGAGTTCTGAGACCTTCCACCGTTCGGGATGCCTTCGGGATGCGTTCGGGACGCAAGCAAAGGTTTGTCTTCACGTATGAACCAAATCGTTCCATTTCTAATGCGGTGCGTCAAGGAATGGCGAGTTGCTTTCTCCACGCTTAAACGACCTTAAAAATACCAAAAAGATACCTTTACATAACAGACTATCGCAATAATTTATTATTTTTGTATCTCAAAAATGCAAACAACACATAAGGAGAACTCTGATGAGTAAAAAAGACAAAGACATAGCCCTCTTCGTTTCATTCTGCATAGAAGAATACGGAGCAGTCAAGGGACTGACAGGAGACCGAGTGCTTGACTTATTCTCCGAATATGGAGTGACAGACTATCTTAGCGAATGCTTTGAGCCGCTTCACACACAAGGACGGCAATGGTTAATAGCCGAGATTGACGAATTTATTGAAATCAGAAAAAAAGCACTGACTGCGCTACATTTCATAGAATCAATTAAAATAGAGAAATAATATGTTTCAGATAAACCAAAACAACCTCCATCTGCTTTTGCCAGGAAAAATAAGCTGGCTGGTGGAATATCTCCACGAGGACTATGGTTTTACGCTGCAGGAGAGCCTTCATCGCATCTATCATTCAAAACTCTACAAGAAGTTGTCAACAGAGAAGACCAAATACTGGCACTTAGGCCCTGTGGACCTATACAATGAGTTGAAGGAAGAGCTATAACCCAATAGATACTATAACCGTCAAGGGGAAGGCGCCTCGCACCAAGGGTAGCGAGGACAGGCATGAAAAAGGGTGGGGATCAGTTCCCCACCCTTTTGTTATAGAGAGATGTTTACTTACTTCTTGGTAAACTTCTTGCCGTCGCGGATGACGACACCACGGTAGTTCTTGCCCACCTTCACACCCTGGAGGTTGTAGGTGTTGCCATCCTTACCGAAGTTGCCTTCCACACCATAGATGCCCACATCGGTGACCTTGACAGCCTTGACAAATTCCATCTCGGGAGCCTCGTTGATGTAGCCGTTGTACCACAGGACGACGTCGTAGAGGTTGTCGTTGCTGACGAGAGCATCGACATCAACATCCTCGTTCTCGTTCTTGAAGGCGATCTTCTGACCATCCTTCTCGATAGCATAGGCAGCCTGAGAGCCATAGACGATCTTCACCTGGCGGAGAACGATGACGTCGGCTCTGTGCTCGTCGTAGTTGGCCATGGTAACCTCGACAGGATCAACCTCCTGAGAAGCACCTGCCGTGATATTCAGACTGTCGGCAGTCGTGACACCACCATCGATCTCACGCAGCTGCGGGATGCCAGCGAGGGCATAGAAGTCGAGCTTCACAGTACCAGAGACGGTGCTGTTGAGTTCAAGCGGCAGCGTAGAGTTGTAGAGTACGACAGCCTTGCCATCCTGACGGAGAGCGATATCCTTCGTTCCGTAGTAAGGATTGGCGCGTACATAGACCACCTTCGCATTGTCGAGCACGAGACGGATGTTGTCCTCGCGGTCTCTGCGGACGTTGAGTTCAGCAATCGTCTGGTTGTGATACTTCGTAGCATCCTCAGCGGTGAGCTTGACAGCCTTCAGAGAAGCGTTGCCATCGGCGAAGCCGGTACCCGGAGCGTTGAACCATCCGAGGACGGTGTACTTCTGACCGGAGACGGTGTTGGCCAACTCATCATTGTCGGTGAGGTTGACGAAGCTGTAGTCCTCCGTGAATCCGTAGTACTGACCATCCTGGCCCAGCACCTGGAGACCCTTGATGCTAACGAGGTCGCCGGGATAGAGGTGGACATCGGCCACGGTCGTCTCGATCGGATCGTTGTAGCCCTCGTCGCTCGGCATGGTGTATTCGAGCTCATAGCTGTTGGTCTCGCCCTGTACGTCGCGGGTAGTGAAGATACCACCGTTGAAATCGACACTGGCGAAGAACGTACCGGTGACGGTAGAACCCAACGGGAGGTCGAGCACGCCAGAGATGACGTCGAGTGCCTGACCATTCTCGCGGAGGATAGCCACCTTCGTGCCATCGTCGTGCTTCTCGGTGTAAACCACCTTGGCATTGTTGAGACTGATCGTCACATTCTCGACAGCCTGCTGGCCCTCGAAGAGCTGTGCAATAGTCTTGGTCTCGAAGTCGCCGACCTTCGTGAAGGTCTTGGTGACGATGTCAGAGTAGTCGTCGAGATAAGCGGTGACAGCCTTGACCGTCGTGGTCTCGGTGATCGCGAACGGTTCGGTATAGACCGTAGACTGACGGGTAGGATCGGTACCGTCGAGGGTGTAATAGACATTGAGGCCCTCGGTAGCAGCGATAGAGACAGTGGTCTTGCCCACAAACTCCTCCTCGCCGAGGATCACCGGAGCATCCGGACGCTTATCGACACGCTCGGCCTTGATGACCTTCACCTTACCAGCATAGTAGTCGGAAGAAGCATCGTTGTACCAGATCGTGAGGTTATAGAAACCACTCTCGAGGTCGAAGTCCTCAGCATTGGTCACCTTCAGCTCGATGTAGCTCGGCGTGTTGGTGTAGATGCTCGTCGTGCCTCTGTAGCTCCAGGCCTCAACATCCTTGAGGTTGAGCAGGTCGCCCTTGTGGAGCTTCACGTCGATGAGATCGACCTCGATCGGATCCATATCATTGGTCTCCGGCCATACGAAGGAGATGTTGCCAGAGTTGGTGCTCTCAAGCTCCTCAGCGATCAGCAAGCCCTTTTGGTAAGTGACCTTCAGCGCCATGGTGCCCTTCAGGTTGTAAGCACCCACCGGAAGAGTGAACTTGGTGATGTTCATCAGGTCGATGGCCAATCCATCGTCGCGGATGATGTAGTGGTAGCCCAGGTCACCCTGCTCGCTATAGACCACCTTGGCATTCTCGAAGTGGACGACGACGCTATCCTTGCTCTCGCCATAGACGATGAGGTCGGAGATCGTGTTGGTGCCCGAGTAGTCGTTCTTCGTAAACTCTACGGAGCCAACCGGAGAAACGATTTCGTTGTAGGTAGCGATGGCCTTCACCGTGCAGCTGTTGGTGATGGTGAAGGGCGCAGTGTAGAGCGTAGATTCCTTCGTGGGATCCGTACCGTCGAGCGTGTAGTAGATGCTGGCACCCTCCTCGGTCGTGATCGTCACCTCGGTGCTCTCGTCGAAGTCGGTGCGGTTGTCCGTACCGCTGATCTGCGGAGCATCGAGAGAAGTGATGACCTTACTGCACTTGATAATCTTGCCCTGAAGGCGGTTGTTGGAGACGTCGTTGTACCAAACCGTGGCGTTGTAGCGGCCATAGTTGACGACACCATAGTCAGCACCGTTGGTGAGGAAGAACTCCACAAACGGACTGTAGCTATAGAACGCCGGGATGTCATAGTTCCATCCAGTGGCATTCGTCACCTTGAGCAAGTCGCCCGGATAGTTGGGGATCTGCGCCAGGTCGATGGCCAGCGGACTGGGATCGGTGGTGGCGCCCGGCGTGACGGTCAGGTTGTCGGCGTTGGTCACGTCGGCAAGGTCGGCCGTGGTCAGAAGACCCGGGTAGGCGGCGTAGCTACCAGGAGCAGCTGCATAGTTGACCTTGAGCTTCACCGTACCAGAGACGGTAGCGCCGATGGTCAGCGGCAGCGTCGTGTTGAGGATGTCAATAGCGCGGTCGTTCTCGCGGAGGATGTAGCTACCATCCTCGCCATAGACGACGAGCGCGTTGTTGAGAGAGAGCGTGACCTGATCGAAGCTGCTCTTGAAAGAAGCAAGCTGCTCGATCGTCATCGGCGCATTGGCATCCACCTTGTTGAACACCTTGGAGGCAACAGGAGAGACAATCGACTTGTAGGCTGCGATAGCCTTCACCGTAGCCGACTCGCTGAGCGTGAACGGCTCAGTATAGACCGTAGAGGCGGTCGTAGGATCAGTACCGTCGAGCGTGTAGTAGATCGTAGCGACCTGGTCGGCAGTGATCGTCACCGTCGTGTTGTCGGAGAAGGTCTCCGTACCATCAATAAACGGCGCATTGAGAGAGGTGACGTTGCGCTCGCAAGAGACGATGGTCGCATTGACGTCACCATAATAAGAGACTTCTTTGTACCAAAGAGTAGCATTGTAGTACTTGTTGGCTACCATGTTGAAGTCAGACGCATTGGTGAGATAGACGGAAGTCCAACTTGCGCCTTCATAGAAGTACCAAGTCGTGCCGTAGTTCCAGACCTCCTGGTTCTCGACATAGACGAGGTCGCCAGGATAATTCTTCACCTGACCAACCGTGCAAGCGATGGGATCCATGTCGCCAGCCACGCCCGTTGCGGTCAGGTTGGCATCCGTGGTCACACCCTCGATATCAGAAGTAGAGAGGATGCCTGAGGTGTAGGTGACATTGACCTGGACATGGCCGCTCACCGTCGTTCCCTGCGTCAGCGAGAGAGAGGTGTTGAGCAGGTCGATGGCCTTGCCATCCTCGCGAAGGATGTAGTTGTTGTCCTTGGCATAGACGACCTTGGCGTTGTTGAGCACAAGCGTCACGTTGTCCTGGCTCGTAGCAGCTGTGGCCAAATCGGCGATGGTAGAGCCCGTCACGCCACTTTCCTCCTTGGTGAACGTCATCTCGGCGACATCGCTATAGATGTCATTCACGCGGGCCACTGCCTTCACCGTCGTTGTCTCGGTGATAGTGAACGGAGCAGTATAGGCGGGATCCCAGCTCGTCGGCGCAGTGCCGTCGGTGGTATAGAAGATGGTAGCGCCTTCCTCGGCTGTGATCGTCACCTCGGTGCTACCCGTGAAGTTCTGGTTGCCACTGATGACCGGCGCGGCGGGCTTAGCCACCTCGCCACCAAGGAACTCCACAATCTGCAACTTAGCCTTGATGGCACCAGCGCCCGGCTCGTTATACCAAGCGACGATGTCGTAGGTGGCGTCCTGATCAGCGCTCACCTTGTCCAAGAAGTCAGCTATGTTGGTAAGCGTAGCGAAATTGAAGCCTGAGCGTGCATAGTAGGCAGCACCTTGTCCCAAATCGCCAGTAGCGTCATTATAGATAGTGACCTGGCTCAGCAGAACCAAGTCACCCTTGTAGTTGGAGGCCAACTGGTCGATGGTCGTCGTCACGGGGACGTTCTCACCCGTGGCGTTGGTCTGCGTCAGTTTGTTGCCGTTGGTGACACCAGCGACATCCTCTGCCTTCAAGAAACCATTCTTGTAGGTGACGTTCATCGTCACGGTACCATTGAGCGTAGCGCCCTTTTCGAGAGAGAGGGAGGTTCCCATCAGGTCGATGGCCTTGCCACCCTCGCGCACGATATAGTTGGTGCCATCACCATAGACCACCTGTGCGTCGGTGAACTTCAGCGTAGCGGAAGCCACATCGGCAGCACCGGTCATCAAGTCGTCGATGGAGTAGGTCGTACCTACCTCGCCACCACCCGGCTCGTCACCACCCGTACATTCTACGGTAATCTTGGAGAAGTACATGGGGCCTGAAAAGACGGAGAACTTCAACTTGGAAGCTCCCTCGTCCTTGACCGTATAGGTCTTTCCGCCCTCCATTTCCGTTCCAGTGGTGGTGTAGTTGCGGTCGTAAATATAGCCGCCGGCCGACTGATAATCAAAGGTAACGGAATTGATCTTTACAGACTCCCCGGCCGTAAACTCAAAGCCAGTACCCTTGCCAAAGGCATAAGATAGCGTGCCGTTGTAGTCGGTCGCTGCAAACGAACTGGTCCCGGATGTCATCGTAATCGTGATTCCATCCTTTGTCAAAGACGTTCCACTACTCGCATCGGTCGCCGGGTCGAAGACCACTGTCCTCGCGGAGGCTACTCCGCAGAACAATGTCAACAAAGACAACCAAACAAATCGTAATGCTTTGTTCATAAATGATTTTCTTTGTGGGATTCGTCCGTGTAAGCTACTTTTTCCTTAGGTGGGGAAAAGAAGCCGTTGGCCTCATCCCGGTTAATAATAATAATGTAAAAAAGATAATAACTTCGTCTATTCAACCCGTGAATGGGAAGGTGCCCCAGGGGGCTGCGTCAAGGTCGGCCTGGGAAGTGTTGCACCCAGCGACCTATGCTGCGTCGGTTTCTATGGCTGCTCACCCACGAGGACTTGCCGCCGTCGGCCTCGCTCACCATAAAGAATGTATAATTCTCCATAAGAACCAAAGCCGTGATGCAAAAATAAGCAAAATAAATGAAAAACAAAAATAATAGGCTACTTATTTTCTCATTTTTCGCAAAATAACACTTTTAGGTCTTTTCTATAAGATAAAAATAGATGTTATATACGTTTTCATCTATATACGTATATATAATAAGGAAAAAGGAAGCGGCACCCGGCCAAGGCTTGCGCCTTTGCCCGATGCCGCTATACGGTTTCTCTTACGAGGGAGTGATTACTCTTCTACGAGGGAGACACGGGTCTTTCTGCTCTTCGGCATGACATTGGGGGCCTTGCCCGGCTCGAAATAGCTGTGCATATTGACCACCTTGTCCAAACGCACACACGGTCTGCCAGGCTTGGCAGGTGCTGCGCCAGGAGCAGAGGCCGGCGTGCGGAACTCCAGTGTGGCAAGCGGACCCCACTCTCCCTTGGCATTCTGTGCAATGGCAAAGGCATAGTAGTCGGTATTGGCATAGACGCCCCACTGAGAGTAGTCCTCACCATAACGGTTCCAGTAGTCGGGCATGTCGTCGTTCGTGAGGTACTCCTTGATAAACTCGAGGTCGCCCTTACCCCAATAGTCCTGGGTCATGACATCATTCTTGGCAAGCACCAAGTCGCGCATCAGGGTAGCCTCATCGTTGGGCGTGAACCATACATACTGGAAGTAGTTGCCACCGACCTCGCCAAAGTCGCCGAGCTTGATGGTGACCGTGGCCTCGCCTTCACCACCGCTCTCCGTGGTGGTGATGGGGATGATCTGGAAGGGAGCGTCGGCCTCGTTGACATCAACGGGAAGGACATAGACCTCATAGTCGGTGCCCGGTTCCATACCAGACCACTTGTACATCTGCGTGTCGGTGTACTTATCGCTACCCCAAGACTTGATCATATCCTGGAGGTTGACAAAGCCCTCCTCCTTGCTCCACTTCTCGAAGAGCTCCTCGGCGGTACCGGCCTTGAAGGCGCAGAGGTAGTAGCCGTGGCAGTCGTCGTTGGGCTGGAACCAGATGGTGAAGTTGTCGGGCTTCACCTCCACGACGGTGTAGAGGACCTTCGGGTCGCCCACCAAGTCGGAATTAGGGGTGGTGAAGTCGGCACGCGACGAGGCGCAGGCGATGCCGTACTTGTCGTAGCCCAAGGTGACGAGGCTATAGGTGCCATTGGACTGGAACTCCATGTCCAAACCCGTGAGCGTGGCGTTGGTAAAGTCGTCGGTGAAGGTCGGGCAGTCTTCGAGCTGGTCGAAGTATTGTTCCAGGGCAGCATCGCTGGCAAAGGAATTGGCCTGGCCGGCGGGCATGCAGGCGATCTTGTATGACTTACACTCGGGAGTCTTCGTGACAGCGAGGCGGATGGTATCGGTGAGGTTGCCCTTGGAGAAGCTCAGAAACTTGACGTCGGCAGCGACGCGGCCCTCCAACTTGGTGAAATAGATGCTGTCGATGCGCTCGGCGAGGTAGCCGACGGGGGCCTTGTACTTCTGCTTCACAATGACACGGTTGGGATTCTCCTGTGCGGAAGCTGCCAGCGTGAGCAGCGCGAGAGCAAGGGTAGTAAAGAATTTCTTCATTGTTTCTTTGGTTAGGTATTATGTTTTGGATCCACCTGGTTCCCAATGCAGGAAAGAGGCGGAAGGGATGGTTATCTCAAGAATTTAAATGCTTTGTCGCCCACGCGGAGGATATAGGCACCCTTGGGCAGTGAGCTCACGTCGATGGGCTGACCATCATAGTGGGGCAGACTGAGGCGGCTGCATCCATTGAGGTCGTAAATCGTGGCGTTAGCCTGAGCATTGCTCAAGCCGCTCACGAAGATCTGCCCTTCTCTGTAGGCGATACTGACCGCAGACTCCTGCTTGGTGGCTGTGGCAATGTCGTTGACGAGGCCATCAAACTTGAGGCAGCGCACCTTGTCAAACTCGTAGGACCAACGGTCGGTGGCGCATGCGATGGAGAACGTGTTGGCTTCGCCAAGGAAGTCGATACGGCGAATGTCATCGAGGTTAAAGCTCTTGGGCGCCGTGCCATCCTTCGGGACCACGAGCATCCGCACCTGTGCGGAGGCCATGCCAAAGGGAAGCAGCGTCAAGGCCAATGCCATGAAAGTCTTCTTCATCATAGTTACACTAAAGTTAATATTCTTATTTCTGTCTTAATAATCCAGGTGTGGAGGCGCGTCACCGCCTCTGTCTCTCTCGGCTTCCCCACCCTTTTCAGAACTTGTTGCTTCCTTAGTAGGAGGAGACTCTGAGGCTGCAAATATAAGGAAAATAGTCCAAAGGACAAATGGAGCAAACTGTGGATGGGTTAATTTTATATATATTTAACCGTTTCAAGGGCTCCTAAAAGCCATTTTCTGTTGTTTGCCGCCATCGGCAGTGCAGGTTATAGAACGAAAAAGCGACACCCGAAGAAGACAGATGGTCGTCGTCGGATGCCGCTATGGATAAACCCTATCGGCTGGTGGAAACCCAGCCAGATGGGTCAGAGTAGGCAAAGAGGCAGGGAGAGATTACTCTTCTACAAGGGTGAGGCCACGCTTGGTGGTCTTCTGCAACTTGGGAGCCTTGCCAGGAACGAAGACGTTGTCCTTCTTGCTGACACCATTCAGGCGCTTGGCAACAGTGAACGTCTTGGCAGGAGCCACCTTGGCAGAACCGGTGGTAAACTCGAGCTTGGACAGCGGACCCCACTCGCCATTGATGTTCTGAGCGATGGCATAAGCGATATACTCCTTGTTGGGATCAACACCCCACTGGGCCACATCCACGCCATAGCGGTTCCAATTGGGATCAGCACCATCATGGTCGTCCTTGAGATACTCGAGGATCTTCTCCTCGCTACCCATACCCCAGTCGGCGGAAGACTGGAAGACGGCCTTGTCGATGATCATGTCGCGCATGAAGGAAGCCTGGTCGTTGGGCGTGTAGGTGACATACTGGTAGCACTTGCCTTCCTGGCTACCAAACTCACCCAGCGTGATCGTGACCGTAGCCTGGCCCGCACCACCATACTTCTTGGTCGTGACGGGCACGATGACCATCGTGCCATAGTTTTGGTTCTCATCGATCGGGAGGACATAGACCTCGTAGTCGGTGCCTGGCGTCATCTGCTTCCAAGTGTGGGTCTCACGATCGGCAAACATCGTGCCACCCCACTGCTTGATCATGTCGCCCATGTTGGCGAAGCCCATCATGGCACCCCACTGCTCATACTGAGCCTTGGCCGTACCCTTCTCGAAGGCACAGGCATAGAAGCCGAGGCAGTCCTCGTTGGGCTGGAAGTCGATGGTGAAGTCCTCGTAGTTGGCCTCCAGCACCTTGTAGGTGACGGTGGGATTGCCAATGATGTTGGCAGCGGGCGTAGAGAAATCGACACGAGAAGAAGAGCAGGCGATGCCATACTTGTCATAGCCGATGGTGAGGACGCTATAGTCGGAACTGGGCTTGAACTCGATGCCCATGTTGGTCATCACCGCATTGGTGAAATCCTCGGTAAACTTATCGCCACTGACATAGAGGTCAAAGTACTGGGCGACGACGGCGTCGGAGGTCAGTGCGTTGGCCACGGAGGCGGGCAGACAGGCTATCTTGTAAGCCTGGCACTCGGGCGTCTTGGTGACGGCAAGGCGCAGCGTGTCGCCCGTGGCACCCGTGGTGTAGCCCTGAAGGTTGATGTCGGCGGCCACACGACCGTTGATCTTCGTGAAATAGACACTGTCGAGGCGCTCGACGAGATAGCCGGAGGGATTGCCCTGCTTCGGCTGGATGATGAGACGATTGGGATTGTCCTGCGCAGAAGCGCCCATGGTGGTCAGGGCGAGCAGGAGGGATGCAAATATTTTCTTCATTTCTGTTTTTGTTTTCTTTTGCTTTCTGATTAGTCCTTTCCAGCGGAGGTGCCTCGCGGAGGCTTTTCTCCTCTGGGGGAGGTAGTGATGATGGTTGGGATGGAACAGACCGGGTTATCGCAAGAACTTAAACGCCTTGCCGCCGATGCGGAGGATATACGCGCCCTTGGGCAGTCCACTCACGTCGATAGGCTGACCATCAAAATGGGGCAGATTGACGCGGCTGCATCCATTCAGGTCAAAAATCACAGCGTGCGTCACCGCATCGCCCATGCCGCTCACGAAAATCCGCCCCTCCTTATAACTAATATGGATGTCGCTCTCCTTTTTGGTGGCGGTCGCAATGTCGTTGACGAGACCATCAAACTTGAGGCAGCGCACCCAGTCGAAGTCATAAGACCAGCGGTCGGTGGCGCACTCAACGGAGAACGTGTTGCCTTCGCCAAGGAAGTCGATATGGCGAATGTCGTCGAGATTGAAGCTCTTGGCCGCACTACCGTCCTTCGGTACTACAAGCATCCGTACCTGGGCGGAAGCCATGCCAAAGGGAAGAAGTGTCAGGGCCAAAGCCATAAAGGTTTTCTTCATTGTTCGTATTGTATTTTAAAGATTAGTTGAATATCAAGTGAAAGCGCAGGACTCCCTCTTCAGGAGACCTGCACAAATGGAGGAAGAAAAGAGGGCGCCAGCACGAGGCGGACAGCCCTCTCCCTTCTATCGTCTAATTAGAAAACCACTTTCACACTTTCGTTGTTCGTCTTGACGATGTAGGCGCCAGAGGGAACCGTGATACGAGCCTGACCGTTGGCCTCTGCCTTGGCGACGAGTGCGCCGTCGAGGGTATAGACCTGGACAAGGCCATTGCCGTTGACTACAATCGTCTGGCCCTCTACGCGGACATTGGCCTTGCTGAGGAGGTTGACAGACTTCACGTCCGTGCTCTCATAGCGACCGACAAACTCGGTATCGGAAGGCAAGCTCTCCACGATGGCACCCGTCTCGGGATTGCCCTTGATGGCGGTCACGCGGTGGGTAATGTTGCCCAAGTTGCCACGGATAGGAATCTGAACATCCACGGAAGTTCCCTCCCACCAGCGATGATAGACGATCGGATCGACAAACGTCTCACCAGCCTTATAGTCCTGGTCGATCTTCAAGTTATCGAAGAAGAGGTTGGCGGGAGAACCGACGCAATAGAGACCGATGATAGAACGATCCGTACCCTTCGTCAACTCGATGGTGCGGTTCTGCCAAGAGGAGTTGAGGTCCTTGACGTAAATGAGCTCTGCCTGGGTGAAGTCATTCTTGGCGGGATCCCAGTTGAAGAGGGCGACAGCACACTGTGCGGTGTAATCGACCTTAGAGCCATCCTCGTACTGGATGGTCTCGGTATCACCCCAGAGATCGACGTTGATGGTGATCTTGCCACCATTCTTGGAAAGGTCAAGCTCCGGAGAGATCAGACCAGCGTCGCTGTTATTATAGACATACTGATAACCATCGACCTTGATGCAACCGTCGGCCAAGGGGAAACCGTTCTTGGCAACCCAGCCACCCTGGTTGATCGGCTGGATGACGTAGTTGTCCATAGAGAAGTAGGACGGGTTGGTGACAGAGGTCTCTTTCCACTCTGCCTCGGTCATGGAGTAGCCCCAGCCCTCGCCGAGGGTGCCGTCAGGACACTTCACACCCGTGAAGTCCTCGTCCGTGAGGCGCATCGGGCCGTCCTGCGTGGCCTTGCGGTCGCAGTAAGCCCAGTAGTTGTAGCGCTCAGCGGAAGGAGCCGCCTCCCAAGAAGCGGTGAACGTGCCGTTGTCCTGGTTGATATCGGTAGCGGTGAGATCCTTCGGGGCCTCGAGATCACAGATGAGCTTCGGGGTCGGCTCGAAAGACTTGTGGCCGGCTGCATCGACGGACTGGACGACATAGTAGTAGTTCTTGCCCGAGATGATGCCATTGACCGTGAAGGTCGTGTCGTTGACCGACTGATTCTCGGCGGCATACATCTTGGCATTGCCGTTGGTCTCATCGACCCAATAGACATTGAGGAGGTAGTGGTCGGCATTCTCTACCTTGCTCCAGCTGACGTTGAAGCTCTCACCCGTATAATAGGAGTGGCCGTAGAGCGTCGGCATCTTGACATACGGATTGACCTGATAGACGCGGAAGTTGTCCACATAGATGTTGCAAAGAGCCTCACCCTGCTTCTGCGGGTGGAAGATATTGAACAAACTATAGGCGCCAGCATTCTGGAACATCAAGGTGTAGGTCTTCCACTCGCTGCTGATGCCATCGATCTGCGAACCACCGAGTACACGCCATGACGGAGCCATATTGAAGGTCTCGGCTCCCTCGACGATGACGGTCTGGTCGGGCTGACCATCGTCGGTACGCATATCAAACTGGACGAAGGCAATCTGGTCGTTGCCGCTGAGGTCCATCATGCAGGTGTTGAGATGGCCCGGCTCGTCGCCATTGCCAATGGCGACGGTGCCGCCAGCAGGATAGATGTAGGCACCACCCCAGCCGGACTGATGGGTGTAGCCATCGCGCATCGTCATCCAGGCGTTGCCATCCTCACGGACATACCAAAGTTCGGTGTCCTTGTCGGGGTTGCCTACGCTACCGGTAGTCATCAGCGAGAAGTCCTCGTTGAGGATCTCTACGACCTGACCGTAGTCCGCAGGATTCAAGGCCTCGGCACGGAGGGCGCCCTGAACCTTGGCTGTAGGAGTAGTTATGCGCTGGGAAGTGGGTGCCTTGGTGGCATTGCTGACACGCGAAGCGAGCTGCTGAGCATTGGAAATCGTCGGAACTGCGAGGAATCCCATGCCAAGAGCGGCTGATAAAAGTAATCTTTTCCTCATAATAGATGTATCTGATAAGTTATAAATATGGCTAATGTACCGACGGCAAAGTTACGCAAAAGCCTCTAACCATCCAACGCTGAAAGCAGAAGAACCGTTACTGATTCGGAAAATAGTAACTAAAAACGAGCTTTAACCTCGCTATTTGACGAACAAAGGCTGAGGGAAGCAGCAGAAAGAAAAAGCAGAAGAAGAGAAAAAGGCCGAAACCATCGTCTGTAGGAAGCATCCACACAGAATATCGGCGAATTGAGAAAAAGGTCTGGAGCAATGGTGCGTCCAGACCTTTTCTAATAAGACCCTCATCAAGGATTACGCTTGATGATGTTTGGCCTTATATTCCTCGCTTTCATCGTCTGAGATGCGCTTCGGAGCATTTCTTCGCTCCGCTGACATCTTCTGGTAAGTAGAAGGCTTGATACCTGTCATCTTCGTGAAGACATTGATGAAGTTGGCCTGCGACTTGTAGCCGACACTCTCAGCGATGGCGCGTATCGTGTAGTGGCCGTAGCCCTTCTCGTCGTTCATGCGTGTCATGGCCTTCTTCACACGGTAGGAGTTGAGGAAGGTACGGAAGTTCTCCTTATACACGTCGTTGATGACCTGCGAGACATAGCGCGAGTTGGAACCGACCATCGTTGCCAACTTCTCGATGCCGAAGTCACTGTCGCAATAAGCCTCAGTGGTCTCCATCACCTGAAGGATGGTATTGAGGAGCTCGTTGTGCAACTTTTCGGGCAAACGGGAGGTCGTTTTTTCGATTTCATCGTCTTTCGGCAGTGCGTCATGTGTCTGCACCACTTCCCCTTCAGGGACTTTCTCCTCCTGCTCGACCACTGGGGCGTCTTCCTTCTCTCCCTCAGCCTGCTGCTGAAGTTCTTGGATCTTCGCCTTCATGGACTGGATGGACTGCACATAGGCGTTCTTGGTGATGATGTCTTCCTGGCTCTTGTCGAAGAGCACCTGGTTGGACTTCGAGAGGAGGTGCTTCTGGCGGGCAATGACGACAAACATCACCAGGAAGACGACCAGGAAGATGATGAGCAACACAAGGGCGTTGCGCTGCGAGGTGATGGTGTGCGACTGCGTCAGATTCTCTATCGAGAGTTTGTCGATGGCCTTCGACTTCGTGTTCATCTCGTGAAAGTAGAGCGCATTGCGGATGGAGTTGAACTCATTGAGATTATACACACTATCGGAGAGCATCAGATACTGCTGCTTATAGGTCAGCGCGAGATTCTTGTCCACTGGCTCATAGATGTCGGAGAGCGAGCGAAGGGTGGTGATGAGGAGGGCGGTGTTGCCCGTCTCCTTGGCTATCTGCTGGTTGCGCAACTCATAGACCAGGGCCGAGTCGCGCTGGCCGAGCTGAAGAAAGATGGCCGACATCGTGCCATAGGAAGAAGCAAGGCTGATGGGCTGAAGATGGTGCTTCAGGCAGTAATCGACGGCCTTGCGAAGCACGGCAATGGCCTTGCGGGGCTGACGCTCGTAGATGAGGACCTGGGCCTCGGTCATGAAGACGTCGTAGTCGTAGCGAACGCGCTTCTCGGGATGGACGAGCATCTCCTGCTGCCATCGGCGATACTGCGAGAGGGGCGTCTTGTCGGTATAGGCAAAGATAAGGTTGTTGAGGGCCATGTTCTCCAGCGCATAGTCCTTGAACTTGCGGGCCAGGGCCAGCGACTTTTTGTAGAGCGCGGAACTCTGGTCGAAGTCGTGGAACATGCTATAGACATTGCCTATATTCTTGTAAAGTGTGGAGAGTTCCCGCTCCAAGTTGTCCTCCTCGCAGATCTGCAGACTGCTCATGTAGCGCTCCATCGCCTTGCCATAGATACCCTGGCGGTAATAGATAAGGCCGGCGTGGTGGAGGGTGTGGGCATAGAGGACACGGTCGCCGTCGGCCTCGCGCGCATTGACCACCTCGAAGCACAGCAGTGCACTATCGAGAAGATTCTTGTCGAGCAACTGGTCGCCCAAGGTAGCCAGTTCGGCATCCGTCCGCTTGGCCAAATGGGCGGGCACATGAGCCGTCTTAGGCTGGGCCGACCGGGCCGCCTTGACCGTAGATCCCTTGGCAGGCGACGAAGCCGCCTGGGTGCTACGCGCACAGGCAGTCGAAGCAAGCGCCATCGAGCAGACGACAAGCGTGATGATCCGTTGGAGGTATGTTGTTATCATAAAGGCTTTTTCAATGAGACGTAGGCGACACCGAAGAGGCCATGGGCCTACGCTGCCACTTTTTCCTGCCTTATCGGCCTTTCACGGCCACAGACAGGGTATCATTTGCAAATTTACTCATTATTTATTATATACCGAGGGGGCGCGTGTTATTTTTACTTAAACACGGAAAGGAGGGATGATTTTGCGTAAAAAAAGTGCATAAAACAGGCAGAATACGGACCTTCAACGTCTTTTTCAGTAATCCGATTGCTATATTTTTATGACAAGCATTCAATCAGAAAGCACTCAAGGCCACTTTCTATTCTCCATTTTCTATTTTACGACGTGGCAAGAAATAATTTCTTTTTCACGCAATTCTGTATATTCAGAAAGTTTGTTTCCTCTACTATTATTTTTTTTATTCCTAATTTTGCCACCAGAAATAATCAAGTAAAATCTAAATTCAAACAACGTATGGTAAAAAAGTTACTCTTTACCGCTGCCATTGCAGCCGTAGCTTCGACTGCATTTCCTCAGGGAAAGGCAGTTCGCGTAGGCGCCCAGCCCAACAAGGCTGACCAAAAGTCTGTCTATTATCTCAAGCCCGCTGGCCTTCCTTTTGAAGCCACACCGAAGAACGGTCAAATGTTTGGTACGAGCTACCTCTACACCCCGGGCAACTACGAGGTGAAGTTTGTGCCTGTTGCCGCACCGGGTACGCAGACCTTCTGGCATCAGAACATCTATGACATGATGGGCAACTGCAACTCCTTCGACCGCACGGGCAAGCAGGGCCGTTTCTACTCTACCGACAATGACGGCAACTTCTATGTGACTTGCCGCTTCAATGGTGCTGACGCTCTCCCCACCCTCGTTTGCGCCAAGGATAGCTTTGTTCTCTCTGAAGAGAACTACCACTGGGGTCCGCTGGATCAGGATCTCCCCGCCGTTATGTATTGGTACCCGCGCATGAAGAGCGGCACGCAGAACGAGAACGAGTCGTTCGAGCGCGCTCTTCAGTTCACCGACGACAAGGTCAATGCCTATAGCCTCGGTGGCATGGACAACGGCTACCTCTTCGGTTCTGGCACCGTCTCCAACGGCGCCTACACCGTCTGTGGCGTACAGCAGGTGCTGGAGAAGCCGGCTGCTCCGTTGTGGATCACCGACGTCTTCCTGCCCGCCATCTCCAAGAGCGACAACCCGCTGCCCGAGGGCACGGAGCTGACGCTGATGATCACCAATGTCGAGACGACCGCCGAAGGCAGAAAGAAGCCCGGAAGCGAGGTGCTCGCCGAGATGAAGTGTACGGCTTCCAACCTCGAGGCCCAGGAGGACGTCGAGGACGAGGATGGTAACGTCTTCCATCAGTGGGCTGCTGTCTTCCCCATCGAGGAAGGTGGCATGCTGATCGACGAAGAGTTTGCTGTCGTCGTTCGCGGTTTCGACCAGGAGGGTGTCGATCTGGGTCTGAAGGGCGCGGAGATTCCTTATTACAACGACGTACTGGATCCGGCACTCTGCGTCATCTCTGCTGATGGCAAGGAGACCGCTGCCAACATCTACGGCAACAACCGCATCGCCATGAGCGTTTCCTTCACGGGTAAGTTCGACTTCGCCAACGGCTTCGTCGATCTCACAGAGACCGATTCTCTCGACTACGGTCTCGTCCAGATGGACAATGATGGCAAGCACGGTATCACGACCGCTTCTCCCGACCAGACCTTCGAGGGTGCCGTAGCCCAGGTGAACGGCAGCTGGTATGGCGACAACAAGAAGGAGGAGTACACCCTCTCTGGCTTGGCCGACTGGGTGAAGGGTTACACCGTTGACCAGGAGGGCTACAGCTATGCTGGCCTGACCGTCATCTCCTTCACTTGCGATCCGCTTCCCGCCGACTGCGAGGGCCGCAGCTGCACCGTGCTTATCCATGGCAAGGGTGTAGTCTCCACCCGTCCGATCACCATCGTGCAGGGCGACGCCACGGCTGCTGTCAACAGCGCCAAGGTGGAGAAGAAGAATGCTGATGCTCCGATGTACAACATGGCTGGCCAGCGTGTCAACAAGGACTACAAGGGCGTAGTGATCCAGAACGGCACGAAGCGCATCAACAAGTAAAGCGCATTCTCTACGCACGGATTTTTCCGCCAGTTCTTCCAAGGCGGTCTGATCGCCTTGGAAGAACTGACCAAATTACATTATAGATTACTTCAAAACTACCAGAATACATTTTATGAAGAAAAGATTATCATCATGGCTCTTCGGTAGCTTGCTCGCAGTAGCAGGCCTTCCGACTGCGGCTTTGGCGCAGACCGCTTCCACGGGCTCGCCATTCACCGTGACGGAGAGCAACTCTTACAGTGAGAGTTGGGCATCCCTGACCAGCCTGCTCAAGAATGACGTGTGGACTGTCGAGGACAACAACAACGACAACCACACATGGGACGACCTGGGCACAGGTATGCCCACATACGATGGCGCCAACGCTACCGTAACGGCTGACGACTGGCTCGTCTCTCCTCCCCTCACGCTGACAGCTGGCACGGCCTACACCCTCGAGACGGGTGCCTTCTGCGGCGCCTTCAACGGTGCTGCCCAGCGCATGGCTGTAGCCTTCGGTACGGGCGACGATCCCACGACTTATACTGAGATTGTGCCTGCCACGCCCATCACAGGTCTGACCCTCAATGGCGGTGCCACCGTCGTGAAGGCTGTCTTCACGCCGACTGTCTCTGGCAACTATCGCATCGGCTTCCACGCTGTCAGCGACCAGCCTGGCTACCTCATGCTCCATCAGGTGAAGGTCAGTGTGACCGCCAATACGGCTGGCACGCCGGTGGCTGTCTCCGACCTGAAGCTCACCGCCGATGAGAGCGGCGCACAGAAGGTGAAGGTGGAGTTCACCGCTCCGAGCAAGGACATCACGGACCGCGACCTGACTTCGCTCACCAGCGTCACCATCTATCGTGACAATGGCGCCCTGCCCATCCAGACCATCTCCAACCCGACTCCGGGCCAGAAGATTGAGTGGACGGACGACAACGTGACCACGGGCAACCACACCTACACGGTCTATGCCAACGCAGGTGACCTCCGTTCTGCCAAGGCCGAGGCTTCCATCTACGTCGGTGGCGAGGAGTATCCGGGCACGTCGGACAAGGTGGATGTCTATGACAACCTCGACGGTACGATCACGCTGAAGTGGGAGCCTGTCACCAAGGGTGCAAATGGTGGCTACATCGACGCTTCCAACGTGAAGTATGCCATCTTCGAGGGTATCTACCAGACCGCACTCGTCGAGGGTTTGACTGACACGGAATATACCATCAGCGACATTCCTCTCACGGGCTCACAGAGCTACAAGTACTATCAGATCGTGGCCTACTTCGACGAGGAGCACCTCGGTGGTACGGCCTTCGCTGATCCGTTCTACTATGGTGAGCCCTATGACTTCCCGTACTCTGAGTCATGGCCTTATGGCAAATGGGATAACGGTCCCTGGTCTGCCAGCTACAACGATACGAAGAACCACTTCAAGATTTCCAGCCAGTCTGCCGACGATGACGAGGGCTCTCTGATGTTCACCCCGGCCAAGGGTGGCGACGAGGCTTCTATCTTCGGTCCGAAGATGGCTATGGGCAAGGCAACGAACGCTCGCCTTTCCTTCCAGTACTATGCTTACCCGGGCAGCAAGAGCAAGCTCCAGGTTTATCTCGACGTCAACGGCCAGAAGCAGAAGTTGGCTGCCGAGGTTGACTACAGCACCTTGGAGGGCATGCCGGGTTGGAGAACCGTCAATGTGGATTGCTCTGACGAGGACTTCAAGAAGGAGAACGGCTATGGCCGCGTGATCATCCACGCTATCTCTGATGGCGAGAACATCATGGTTGACGACCTCAACGTTAACGATGCTATCGACTACAATGTCGTGACAACGATCTCTGCTCCGCTCCATGTACAGGGTGGCGAGAGCGTTGACGTGACCATCAACGTACGCAATGTGGGTCTGGAAGAGGCCTCTGGCTTCAGCGTGAAGCTCCACACGAGCGATGGCAAGACTTTCACCACCGAGAGCGGCACGATTGCTCCGGGCGACTCCAAGGACTATGTGCTCTCTTACGTTGCGCCTTTCTATAGCGAGGATATCCAGGTTTGGGGCGAGGCTGAGTGGGCCGACGACGAGAACCAGGAGAACAACATCTCTGCAAAGCGCACCGTCAAGGTGGTCACTGCTCCCTATCCTGGCATCAATGACCTCAAGGCTGCCAAGGCCAACAACGGTATCGAGCTGACTTGGTCTGCTCCCGCCGTGGAGAACCTGACGATTACGGAGAGCTTCGAGACCTACGCTCCCTTCCTCACGGACGACGTTGATCCCTGGACGCTCTACGATGCTGACGGCGAGCGTACATACACCTTCGGTGGCATTTCCTTCCCGGGCAACGGCACTCCGTTTGCTTACACCGTCTTCAACTGCGACGGTACTACTCACGGCATGGGCGAGGATGAGACGCAGCAGTTCAAGGATCGTTTCGATGGCCGTACAGGCAACCAGGCTCTGATGAGCTTCGGTACCCTCGGTAGCTCTGAGCACGGCAACAACGACTGGCTCATCTCTCCGGAGCTCTCTGGCAAGGCACAGACCATCAGCTTCTACGAGAAGGCTCCGCAGTGTGACAACGCCAACTATGGCGCCGAGGACTTCTATGTCGCCTACTCTACGACGGACAAGGCTTCCAACCACTTCACGAAGATTTACGACGCGAAGGCTACCAAAAACATCGAATGGACAAAGCACACAGTCGATCTGCCCGAGGGTGCTAAGTACTTCGCTATCGTTCGCACCTCTACGGTGCCTGTGAACCCGACTGGCTTCGAGCCCGCTGGCTTCATGGTCGATGACGTGACCTACGAGAGCGCTCCGCTCCAGATCGTTGGTTACAACGTCTATCGCAACACTTCGCTGATCGCCAACAAGACGACCGACCTCAGCTTCGTTGATGCAGAGGGTACCGAGCAGGACAAGTATCACGTTGTCGCCCTGTACAATGTCGGCAACGCTGCTCCGTCCAACTCTGCTTCTGCAGACCCGGACGGCATCAGCACCGTTGGCAACACCAACGCTGCCAATGGCAAGGTGGAGGTCTATAGCACCTCTGGCGCACTCGTTGGCAACAGCACCAAGTCGCTCCCCGCTGGCCTCTACATTGTCAAGCAGGGCAACAAGGTGGAGAAGGTTGTCGTGAAGTAAGCACGCTGTCGCCTTGACGCCTTGAGAAAGGGAGCACCTCGCTCCTTCCTCGAAAGGTAAAGGCACAAACATATCGGCCGGCCCGATTAGTCAGAAATGGCTAATCGGGCCGGTTTTCTTTTCTCCGACTTGACAACAAGATACACAGTGATCCGAATAGATCGGGGACCCGTGAAGAACCAAGAGGATGGGAAAAGTCAAGGGGTATATACAAACGAAACGCCAAGACTTTCGCAAGCCCTGGCGTGTACTTAGTAACGTATGTTTAACTAAAAATCCTTCGATTACAAGGAATCCTCGCGGCTTCCTTTGTCATCCCAAATGAATCTGTTAAACTTTTACCTTAATAAAATAACTAAAAACCTAAATCTATTACTACTAACCTAAACAATCTATTAACCTTTTGACAATGCAAAGGTACGATGTTCTGCGATTCCCACCAACAAAAAAGACCTAAAAAAAAGTCCGTTATTTAAATACTTGATTTACATCAATCCTATGTGCTCGCAAACAGTTATTTTTATACATCCAGCCTTGGCTGTTCCATTCTTTTGCATTACCTTTGTTGCTCAAAATCGGGATAAAGCATGAAGGTACTGATCATCAACACCAGCGAACGGGCAGGGGGCGCAGCGGTAGCCTCACGGCGACTGAAAGACGCACTCAGCAACAATGGACTGAAAGCCAGAATGTTGGTAGCCCACAAGGAGACAGACGACCCGACGGTCGTGGAAATGCCAGGGAAGCTACGCCAACGCATCCATTTTCTGTGGGAACGGTGGTGTGTCTTCTGGCATCTGCATTTCCAGCGAGACCATCTGTTCGAGTTGGACTTGGCCAATGCGGGTACGGACATCACCACCCTGCCGGCATTTCGAGAGGCTGATGTCATCCAACTGGAATGGATCAACCAAGGCATGCTCTCGCTGGCCTCGATACGAAAGATACTCCGCAGTGGCAAGCCCGTCGTCTGGACCCTGCACGATCTATGGCCTGCCACGGGCATCTGCCACGTCACCCTCGGCTGCAGGGCCTATATGGGTGGCTGCCACCGCTGCAAATATCTGCCCCAGCCACAAAACGGCAAGGACCTGGCGGCACGCATCTTCAATAGGAAGAAGGCACTCTACGAAGGGAGCAACATCCATTTTATAGCTTGCAGCAAATGGTTGGGCGCACAAGCCAAGCAGAGCGGTCTGCTAAAAGGGCTGAGCGTGGCCTGTATCCCGAACCCCATTGACACGCAACGCTACAAGAAGATGGACAAGGCCGAAGCACGAAGGCGCTGCGGACTGCCCACGGACAAGCGCGTCATCCTCTTTGTCTCACAACGCGTGACGCTGGAGCGTAAGGGGATCGCCTATTTTGCGGAGGCCATAGCGCTACTCACAAAGCAATATCCTTCCATGCAAGAGGACACCGTCATCGCCATCCTAGGCGGCCATGCCGACGAGGTGGTGGGGCGCTTGTCGCTTTCCTCATTTCCCATGGGATATGTGAGCGACGAAGAGAAGATCGTGGAAGTCTATAACGCAGCCGACCTCTTCGTGATTCCGTCGCTCGACGAAAACCTGCCCAACACCATCATGGAGTCGATGGCGTGTGGCGTGCCTTGCGTGGGCTTCAAGGTGGGCGGTATTCCCGAGATGATAGACCATCGGCAAAACGGCTATGTGGCGCAATACCGTGACGCGGAAGACTTGGCCAGGGGCATCCACTGGGTGATGAGCGAGGCCGACTACCCCACCCTGAGCCAAGCAGCCATCGAGAAGGTGCGCAGGGAGTACTCCCAGCGGTCGGTCGCCATGCGGTATATAGAAGTATATAATCAGGCTTTGGCCTACAAAAAGTGTGGATTATGAGTGTAGTTTTCTCCGTTATCACCATCACCTACAACGCAGCCCCCGTGCTGCAACGCACCCTCGACAGCGTGGCTCGCCAGACCTACAAGGGAGTGGAGCACATCATCGTGGACGGAGCGTCGAAAGACGAGACGGTAGCCATGGCCGAAAAGTACAAGGAGCAGTCTGACCAGGCTGATAACGGGCATGAGGTCCGCATCCTGTCGGAACCGGACAAGGGGCTCTATGACGCGATGAACAAGGGCTTGCGACTCGCCACGGGCGACTACATCGTCTATATGAACGCGGGCGACATCTTCGCCCTTCCCAAAACCTTGGCAATGGCGGCACACGCAGCAGAGACGGCAGCAGACGGACAAAAGCCTGCCGTGCTCTATGGCGACACCGACATCGTGGATGGGGAAGGCCGCTTCTTGCGACATAGAAAGCTGCACCCGACGGGCAAACTGACATGGCGATCGTTTCGCCACGGGATGTTGGTTTGCCACCAGTCGTTCTACGCGCGCCTCGACATAGCCCGCGAGACTCCCTACGACACCCACTTCCGCTATTCGGCCGACGTGGACTGGTGCATCCGCATCATGAAGAAAGCGGCAGAAAAACAACAGTTGCTCGTCCGCATCCCGGCCGTCACGACACGCTATATGGAGGAAGGACAGACCACCCTCCACCACAAAGCGTCACTCCGCGAACGGTTTGAAGTCATGCGCCGCCACTACGGCCTTCTCTCCACCGTGGCCATGCACGCCTGGTTTGTACTGAGAAAGATAATGGGAGGAAAAAACTAAAAGCAAAAGAAATATCAAGAATCCGACATGATCACAGTAGATGGACTGACCGTCGAGTTTGGCGGCACCACCTTGTTCAAAGACATTTCCTTCCAGATCAATGAGAAGGACCGCATCGCCCTCATGGGCAAAAATGGAGCAGGTAAGAGTACGCTGCTCAAGATCATAGCAGGCGTCCGCACGGCCACGCGTGGATCCATCACCGCTCCAAAGGATTGCGTCATTGCCTACCTGCCTCAGCACCTGATGACGGAAGACGGACGCACCGTGTTTGAGGAGACGTGCCAGGCCTTTGCCCACCTCCACAAGATTCAGGCAGAGATAGACCGCATCAACAACGAGCTCAGCACGCGCACCGACTACGAGAGCGACGACTACATGCAACTCATCGAGCAGGTATCTACCCTCTCGGAGAAGTTTTACGCCATTGACATGACCCACTTCGAGGAAGACGTGGAGAAGACACTCCTCGGCCTGGGTTTCGAGCGCAAGGACTTCAACCGACCGACAAGCGAGTTTTCGGGAGGCTGGCGCATGCGCATCGAACTGGCGAAACTCCTACTGAAGTCGCCCGACGTGCTTCTCCTCGACGAGCCCACCAACCACCTCGACATCGAGTCTATCGGCTGGCTGGAAGACTTCATCTGCAACAGCGCCAAAGCCGTGGTCGTCATCAGCCACGACCGTAAGTTTGTCGATAAGATCACCACGCGCACCATCGAGGTGACCATGGGACGCATCTACGACTACAAGGCCTCCTACAGCCACTATCTCGAACTGCGCAAGGAGCGCCGTGAGCAACAGATGAAGCAATATGAGGAGCAGCAGAAGATGATCGCCGAGACCAAGGACTTCATAGAACGCTTCAAGGGCACCTATTCGAAGACCTTCCAGGTGCAGAGCCGGGTAAAAATGCTCGAAAAGCTCGAACTCATCGAGGTGGACGAGGAGGATACAAGCCACCTCCGCCTGAAGTTTCCGCCCAGTCCACGCAGTGGCAGCTACCCTGTGCAGATGAGCGACGTGGCAATGGCGTTCGACGGCAAAACCATCTTCAGCGGTGTGAACCTCACCGTGGAGCGAGGCGACAAGATCGCTTTTGTAGGTCGCAATGGCGAGGGCAAATCGACCCTCGTGAAGTGTATCATGGGCCAACTGCAAAACGAAGGCCATCTACAACTCGGCCACAACGTGCAGATCGGCTATTTCGCCCAAAACCAAGCCTCGCTGCTCGACGGCGAGCTCACGGTCTTCCAGACCATAGACGACGTGGCCAAGGGCGAGGTGCGCAACAAGATACGCAATCTTCTGGGCGCCTTTATGTTTGGTGGAGAGGACTCCACGAAGAAGGTGAAGGTGCTCTCCGGTGGCGAGCGCACCCGCCTGGCAATCCTGAAGCTTCTGCTGGAACCTGTCAACCTGCTGATCCTCGACGAGCCCACCAACCACCTCGACCTCCGTACCAAAGACGTGCTGAAGCAAGCACTGCAGGACTTCGACGGCACCCTCATCGTGGTGAGCCACGACCGCGACTTCCTCGACGGCCTGGTAAGCAAGGTGTATGAGTTTGGCCACGGCCGTGTACGCGAGCACCTGTGTGGCATCTATGAATTTCTTGAGACGAAGAAGATGGAGAGTCTTCAGGAACTGGAAAAGAAATAGCCCGCAGCCAACAAGCGCCAACAAACCAAGTGGCCATGAAACCATCCACAACAGGACGGTCTCATGGCCACTTGGTTTTTTCATACTAAAGCATCATTCGCTGATGCGGTCCACTACGACTCCTTAGCGCTTCTTCGGATAGCGTCTGGCCCATCCTCCCTCGCTGAAGTCGGGTTCGTCGCCACGCAACTTACCACCGGCATTGCCATTCATAAGCATCTTCCAGTCGTCTTTCTTATAGTGGCGCTTCGTGGACTGGTCGTTGTACATCGGCACACTGGCGGCACGGCGCGACGGACGCTCACGGTCGTAACGGCCCGGACGACGGCCTTGGTCTCCACGTTCGCCCCATGAGGACTTGCCCGGACGAGACGTGCGGCGCGGTGCCTCCTTGCGGTCCTCGCGCTGCGGACGCCCCTCGTTGGCATCGTTGCAACGCACCTTGCGGCCCTTATAGACCGATCCGTCGAGGGCCTTCATCACCATCGCGGCATCCTCCTGCGGCACCTCGATATAGCTCTGGCGCGCCAAGAGGTCGATATGGCCCACCTCCTGGCGACCATGGACGTGCTTGTTGACAAACTGCATCACCTCGCCAGGATAGAAACCATCCATCTTACCGAGGTTGATGAAGAGGCGCGCATAGCCTGCCTCGGGTTTCCCGCCCTTGCTTCGCTTGGCCTTGGCCTCGCCGTCGCGCTCCTTGCGGGCACCCTTCACATTGGGCTTCTCGATCTCGGGGGCGTCTTTGTAGTAGTCGAGGAAACGGCCAAACGTCACGGTGACCATCTTCTTGATGATGTCCTCCTTATCGATATATTCAAACTGGCGCTTGATGTCCTCCATATAGGGAGCGATCAGGTCGTCGTCCACATCCGTCTTGAGGATGGCGTCCATCTGCTTGTAGAGCTGCTTCTTGCAGATCTCCTCCGGCGTGGGGAGGGTTCCATCCTCAAAGGCCTTGCCGATCTCCTTCTCGATAGACCGAATCTTGGAGCGCTCGCGACTGTGGATGATGGAGATGCTCGTACCCTTCTTGCCCGCACGGCCCGTACGGCCACTGCGGTGGGTGTAGCTCTCGATATCGGAGGGCAGTCCGTAGTTGATGACGTGGGTCAGGTCATCGACGTCGAGACCACGCGCGGCCACATCCGTTGCCACGAGTATCTGGGTGAGGTGGCTGCGAAACTTCTGCATCGTCAGGTCGCGCTGCGGCTGCGAGAGGTCGCCGTGGAGCGACTCCGCATTGTAGCCATCGCGTATCAGCTTGTCGGCTATCTCCTGCGTCTCGCGCTTCGTGCGGCAGAAGACGATGGCGTAGATCTTCGGATAGAAGTCCACGATGCGCTTCAGAGCCAGGTATTTGTCCTTCGCGTTGACCATGTAATAGACATGGTTCACATTCTCCGCACCCTCATTGCGACTGCCGACCACGATCTCCTTGTAGTCGTGGAGGTAGCCCTTGGCCACACGCTCCACCTCGCGGCTCATCGTGGCCGAGAAGAGCAGTGTGTTGCGCTCCTCGGGAATGCCTTCGAGAATCTCGGTGATGGAGTCTTGGAATCCCATGTTGAGCATCTCGTCGGCCTCATCAAACACCACGTTGCGGGCGTTGTCGAGACGCGCCTTGCCCCGGTGCATCAAGTCGATGAGGCGGCCCGGGGTAGCCACGATGATCTGTGCACCATGGCGGAGCGAACGGATCTGTGCCTCGATACTTGCGCCACCATAGACGGGGACGATATGGACATGGGGGATATAGCGCGCGAAGGCGTTGAGATCGTCGGCAATCTGGAGACAGAGCTCGCGGGTCGGCGAGAGCACGATGGCCTGCGTCTCCTTGCTGTCGGTGTCAATACGTTGGAGCAGGGGAATGCCGAAGGCTGCCGTCTTGCCCGTACCCGTCTGGGCGAGGGCGATGACGTCGTTGCGGTTGCCTAAAAGATAAGGGATCACTTCCTCCTGGACGGGCATCGGCTGTACGAAGCCCAACTCCTCAATGGCCTTTCTGATCGGTTCAGAAACGCCCAATTCTTCAAATGTCTTCAATGTGTTGTGAGTTGATTTTATTATCCTACGGAATGCCGCCCATCCACCATTATGAACCCACTGAAGAACCCGCCTGGATGGTCTCGTTCCGCTTTTGGGCTGCAAAGGTACTCATAATCAACGGAATGGCCAAACATTTTCGGGATAACTTGCCTGCTTTCAGAATAAATGAGTAATTTTGCACTCGCAATCAAGAAGAGCGTAAAAAAGAAGCGAGTAAACAAAAGGAACATTAACAAGAAGAGAGCAAATAGAATGGTAGAACAAATAAAAGGGAAGTCCGATGCAAAATCTATTTAAGATCAGACGGGAGGAGCGCTGGCTTGCCCTGTCCTCCTTCGTGGTGCTACTGGGGCTTCACGCACTGCTGTGGGCCTATTATCCTGCTTCCTTTTTCAAAGGAGGGAAGTTGGGATTTTGGAGTGTATTCTACAACCACATGCACCTCTCGGGCTTCGACAACTACAGCTACATCTTCGTCTCCTGCACGCGCATCTATTACGACATGCTGCGCCACCCGCTCTTTGCCATCCTCCTCTACCCCCTCTATTGGACCAACCAGGCACTGCGTCCGCTGACCGGCCACAACTCGGCGGTCTTCCTCGTCTCGGCACTGACAATCTTCGCTGGCGTCTATTCCCTCATCTTCCTCTACCGCATCCTGCGCGACCGTGTAGGCGTGGGGCGTGCCGACGCCCATTGGATCACCACGCTGTTCTTCTCCTTCGCCATGGTGATGCTGACGATGATCGTCCCCGACCACTTCTGCCTCTCGCTCCTCCTCCTGCTGCTGACGCTCTGGCTTGCCACGTCGCCGCGTCCGCAACCGCTCTGGCTGGTGTCGCTGCTCGCCACGCTCACGGGAGGTACGACGCTGAGCAACATTGCCAAGTCGTGGCTGGCCTCGCTCTTTGTCCGGGGCAAACGGATCTTCCGACCCATGACGATACTGGCGGTGGTCATCGTACCCGTCCTCCTCTTCGTGGGAGCAGGCTACTGGCAGAACGAGACCATCATCAAACCCGTGGACGCACGGGGCAAGGCGGTGCTGGCCAAGAAGATGCAGAAGGACAGCACGCTCAAGGCGAAACTGGCGGCCCACGACAAGGAGATGAAAGCACGAAGGGGAAAGCCCATCGCCGACAACTTCCTGCTGCAGCAGACCAACATCACGGCCTCGCGCGGACCTGCCATCGTCGAGAACCTCTTCGGCGAGGGACTACAGTTTCATCAGAAAGAACTCTTGAAAGACTATAGCGTGGATCGGCCCGCCATCGTCGGCTACGACTACTGGTGGCAGTATGGCATCGAGGCGCTCGTGGTGCTGCTCTTCGTGGGCGGCATCCTCTGTGGACTCCGCACCCGGCTGATGCTCCTGCTGCTATCATGGTTTGGCTGCGACTTGCTACTCCATGTCGTGCTGGGCTTCGGCCTCAACGAGGTCTATATCATGTCGGCCCACTGGATGTTTATCATCCCTATCGCCATCGCCATACTGCTGCGGCGCGTCCAGCCCCGCCTGCAACAGCCGCTGCGCATCATCATCATACTCCTGACGGTCTATCTGCTCGTGTACAACGGCAGCCTGCTCGTCGATTACCTACTCAAATAAGAACAAAGGAATGGAAAAATATCAGGAATATCTCAAGGAGAACATCCGACAGAACCTCCGCGCCTGCCAGCTGCGCCAGTTGGAGATACTGAAGGAGATCGACCGCATCTGCCAAAAGCACCATATCGAATACTGGCTGGACGGCGGATCGCTGCTGGGCGCGGTGCGCCATGGTGGCTTCATCCCCTGGGACGACGACATCGACATCGCCATGTCGGTGGAGGATGAGCGCCGCTTCGAGGAGGTCGCACCCAAGGAACTGCCGCCCCACCTCTTCCTACAGTCGCCGAGGACGGATCCTGGAAGCAATGAGCCAATCGTGAAGATACGCGACCTGAACTCACTCTATATCGAACCCGGCGACAGCTTCGCCCTACCCTACGCCAAGGGCATCTTCGTCGATATATTCCCGATGGAGGACTATCCCAACATCTCCCGCAAATGGATCAAGCGGCTGACGAAGGGCATCTCCAAGAGCAATGCCATCCTCCACCATAGCCACACCTACTCCCTGCGGTCCTTTGCCGAGTTTTTCTGGTTTGGAGCCAAACTGATGGTCTGCAGCGGACTGTGGAAGTTGGTCTGCTGCCTCGCCCCCAAGGGACGCTACAGCGACATTCCCATCCTCAACGGGCGCGGCGTATCCTTCGACAAAGCGAGCATCAAGCCTTTGGGAAAGATCACGTTCGAGGGCGTGGAGTTTCCTGCTCCCCACGACTACGACGCCTATCTGACAGACCTCTACGGCGACTACATGAAGCTCCCGCCTCCCGAGAAGCGTGAGAGCCATGCGGTCTATGTGGCCCTGTCTTGAGGGGGCACAGGATAGCGTTGTCGTGAGAGCCGATATACCATATAGGGTATTCCTCTTTTCCTATATATAATAGGAACGATATAGCATATAGAAAGCAAGCAAAACCATCAATTAGGTCCATGCACCATCCCACACGAGTGGTACTGCGATGGAAGTCAAGTGAAACTCCAGTACCAGCCGAATGAAACTCCAGTACCAGCTAAGCAACACCAAGGTGGTACTGGGGTTTTATCAACTATCGTCCTTAGTTTCCACCCAACATCTTTTGCAAGAGATTGCCTGAGGAACAGACTATTTGAAAATCGACTGTCTGACACTCCACTTTCTTTAACTCAGAAGACTTAAAGCGGCAAAAACACTTTTGCCGTTCCAGAGTGTCACGAGTCAAAGAAAGGCTTTGTATGCTTCCAACCAGCTGGCCCTGCGGTGATATCAAAAGGAGTTTTTGTCCACTTAGACTAGATGGGCGCTTGTCTAAAAATCTGAGTAAGACGGTCAGTCCCGTGCTATCAGAAGAAACTTCTGGCGAATGCGAAACCACAGCCGTTCCAGAATAAACCTGCCGATAGGGCAAGAACCAAGCGACAACAAACAAACAAACCAACACGCTTCCAATGGCAACGATACCATGGCGAACGAGAGAGGAGGGCATCTGCCCAACGATACTGCGCACCTTGTCGCTACGTAATTCAAAGCGGTTATTTTGATCACTACTATGTTCTTTCATCTTAAGTTCCTAATTCTAATTGATTCTTCACCAATGCATAATATTTGCCACGCAGAGCAATCAGTTTCTCGTGCGACCCGATCTCCACCACTCTTCCCTCATCAAGAACAACTATTTGATCGGCATTGCGGACCGTGGATAAGCGGTGCGCAACAACGATGACAGTTTTACCCTTGTAAAAATCCTCCAGCTTTTCAGTGATATGACGTTCATTGTTGGCATCAAGGGAGTTTGTTGCTTCATCAAGGAAGACAAAAACAGGATTCTTATAAACTACCCGCGCTATTAAGATGCGTTGTCGCTGCCCCAGGCTGACTCCCTGCCCGTCCTGTCCTATCAGTGTATTATAGCCTAACGGCAAAGACTCTACGTAATCAGCAATATTGGCAGTACGCGCAGCCAGACGCACTCTGTCGATGTCTGGTTCATCATCCGAAACTGCAATGTTGCGAGCGATAGTGTCGGAAAAAAGATACCCCTCCTGCATTACCGCGCCACACTGACTTCTCCACCAAGCGAGATTAATCCTGCTAAGACTTACACCTCCCACTCGTATGTTTCCGCCCAAGGGTTCATAGTATCCTAAAAGAAGTTTAAGCAAGGTGGTTTTTCCACTTCCACTAGCCCCAACGATTGCGGTCACCTTGCCATTAGGTATGGTGAGGTTAATATTCGAGAGGACATCCTGTTTCTTATAAGGATCATATTTGAACGTCAAATTCTCTATTGTGACAGAGTGCCCATTAGGAGTATCATCTGTATAGCTGTTGACAGTACGCTCCGAGTTTTCCTCATCACTCTCTACATGGATCTCGTTCATACGCTCCAAACTGATACTCACGTCCTGCCAAGAGTAAATAAGCGATATCAGTTGCCCAACGGGGCTGTTAAGCTGGCCGATAATGTACTGCACAGCCAGCATCATGCCAAGCGACATGTTTCCATGAATGACAGCGGCAGCGGCCAGTACCGTAATGAGAATGTTCTTTATCTCGTTGATGGCCATTCCCCCCGCCTGCTGTATCTGTTGCAAATTGAGGGCCTGCAAGTTTACCTTGAACAAATCGGCCTGCACATCCTCCCACTCCCATCGCTTGCGCTGTTCACATCCTTGAAGCTTGATTTCCTGCATGCCATACAAAAGCTGGTAAGTCACGTTTTGGTTGCGGGCCGCTTGCTCGAAATACTTATAATCCAACACTTTGCGCTTTTTGAGAAACATTAGTATCCACCCAGCATAGACAAGAGACCCTAATAGAAACACCAGAAATATGCTTAAATTGTAAACGGCCAAAACTATGCCAAAGACAAGGAAGGTAAAGAAAGAGAACAGCAGACTCAGACTGCTTGATGTGAGAAATCGCTCCACTCGCCTATGATCCTCTATACGCTGCAGCAGGTCGCTCATCAATTTTACGTCAAAAAAATGCATCGGCAGTTTCATTAGCTTGACGAAAAAATCAGAAATAAGCGAGATGTTGATGCGCGTAGAAATGTGGAGAAGGATTTTAGAACGGATAAAGTCTATGGCGGTACGGCTAAAGAGGAGCATCATCTCCGCAAGTAGGACAAGCCACACAAAACCAATGTCCTTCCCCTCTATACCCGTATCAACGACAGCTTGAGTAAGGAAAGGGAAAATAAGTTGCACTAGCGAGCCGAACAATAAGCCCAATATTAATTGGGTGAAAAAACGCCTGTACTTACTGAGGTAACTCCAAAGAAATTGGAGACGGTTTTGGGCTGGCATGGGCACCGCGTCTCCCTGCTTGTAAAAAAACGATGTCGGCTCCAAGAGTAAAACTACACCTTTTTCTTCACCATAGGTTTTCGTACTAACCCACGAAGCACAGAATTCCTGTTTGGTATAGTCTAAGAGTCCTTTGGCTGGATCAGCAACGTGGACTCGCCACTGCCCTTTACGATTTTTTTTGACCTGATAAACAACCACAAAATGGTTCTGCTCCCAATGGACAATGCATGGAAGAGGAGCTTCATTGACCAAAGTGTCAAAAGAGATCCTACCGCCAATGGACTTCAAGCCTATTGTCTCAGCAGCTTTGCTTATACCCAACAGGGAGACCCCTTCCTTGCTCAAAGCAGTGATCTCCCGAATATATTTCAAGTCTAAACTCCGACCAAAGCATTTGGCTACCATAGCCAGGCATGTTGGGCCGCAATCTTTTGCGTCGCGTTGTCGTATGAACGTGATTTTTTTCATCAACTTCGAGTACTAGCTTTTCAAAATAAACCCTTTTGTTTAGCAAACAACTTCCCCAACATACTCATGGCAGAAACGCCATTAGTATCCACATTGGGAGAAGCTTTGGGTTAAAACACTTTTATTCTCTATCTTTCTTTACTTTGCCTAAGTTGACGTTTGTATTATCACCTAGGAAATGCAAAAATAGTTGTTTTTTTCCACAAAAACGTCCCTTTGGGTGTTTTTTTTGTTTCACACTATAAAAAACATTGAAATCTTGGCTTTTGTCCGTAGGAAAAAACAGTTAAGCACACAAAGAGTATAGAGTTTCTGCGGCGCAGTGAAAGATACAAATAGTTAAATATATGTAAACGATGATTTTTTTTGGGAAACTATTTATGTTTTTCCCCAGGAAATGTTCTACTTTTGCAGTTGAGATAAAAAAATAAGTAGAAACCTAATGACTTTCCCTATTTTAGGGGAGGGAGTTTTATTAACAAATTGAGTATGGAAACAAAAAAGTTTATGATGCTCCAGAAAGAAGTTCTGGAAATTCTTGACAGCGATCAGATGTATGCACTCAAAGGTGGCAATACTGACAAAGTAGAAGTTAATAGCAGAAAAACTTGTACGGTTAAAAACAATGGAAGAGACTGCGTTGTTGTAAATGACGCAAAGACTTGTATATTGATCAACGACTCTGCCGCATCCTGTTCTTTGATTAATTCCAGCAAAACATGTAATGGAACAACGGAACCTAAGCCCTAAGTTTTTAACCTTGTGGGCATAGGGGCGAGTGTTTTGATTTAGGATTATTCTCTCGTCTTTGTTGAGTATTGAAGTGTTGTTTCATGTTGTATGCAAGCTTGCTTGCATACAACATGTATTATCTAGAGAACTAACATGAAAAAGAGTTACTATCAATTATATACAAAATTGTACGACGACTATTATCTGTGGGTCAATTTTATGAATAATAGTCATCTAATTTTAAATCGAGAGTTACACGATCTATATTCAAAAGCAGACGATGTGGAGAACTTGAAAAGACAACACACGCAGTTGTTCGATACTCTTGAAAAAAATGGCTTTATAATAAATGATGATTTTGATGAATTAGCTTATATTGAATTCGAGAAGAAAAGAACAAAATTTGACAACTCACTATATCACATCATTGTCAATCCAACCTTGGATTGCAATTTGTCATGTTGGTACTGCTATGAAAAAAAACAAGAAAAAAGCGCTATAAATAACGAAGTAATAAATGGCATCAAGCAAAACATAATAACCCACGACACGAACTCGCCTTTTAGAACGTTAAAGCTGTCATTTTTTGGAGGCGAGCCTTTTCTTCAATTTGACGCTATAAAAAATATAGCAAGTTTTGCTTCTGATTTTTGTGAAAAAAATGAGAAGTCTTTTATTTTGGACTTCACTACAAATGGTAGTTTAATCCAAAAAAGCCAACTAGAGGCCATCTCACAATATCCTTGTGTATTCCAAATAACACTAGATGGAAACAGGAAGCAACATAACAAAATAAAGTATTCCAAAGACAGGCAAACAGACAATTACCAACTTACTATTAATAATATCAAGGCAATCTTAGACACCATTGATAATAGCTTTGTGGCTATTAGGATCAATTTTGACGCACATACCCTATCCTTTTTTGATGATATTTTAGAAGATATAAAGTCCCTTGATCGGAAACGCGTTAAGATAATCTTAAAGAAAGTTTGGCAAGTCAACGAAGCATTAATAGACAAAGACATCCTCTTGGATACTATTCAAAAGCTTTTTGACCAAGACTTTATAGTGGATTATTACACTCAGGGAGGTGTTTGCTTTGCAGAAATGCTAAATGAAGTAGTTGTAAATTATGACGGAAAAGTTTTTAAATGTACAACCATTGACGATTTCTCCGATCGGAATTCCTACGGACATCTTGACACAGAAACAGGAGCAATTGTATGGAATGAGAAAATTACGACACTAGGGTATGATTTAACAAAAGATAAATGCAAGCAATGTAAAATGTATCCAAGTTGTTTAGGTCCTTGCACGCTCCATCTTATGAACGGTGACGAGACTTGCTTTCTTGAATCTCTCAATCTCTCATTGTCTGAATACATGATGTTCTTATATAAAAATGAGATGATACGAAAAAAAGTGTATGAACAATAAATGCATGAAAATATGAAAAGGAACCTAGCGTTATTGGGCATCATGCTACTGTTGCCCCTTTCCTCCTTCGCACAATACAGTCTGATTGGGCAGGTGACGGACGAGACGGGAACGTCGATCCAGGGTGCGCAACTATGTCTGTATCAAGACGGTGAGCTTGCGGGATTGGCACAATCAAATGCCAAAGGAGAATACCGAATCGGAGACGTGCCACGAGGCAGCTACCAGGTTGTGGCAAGTTGTGTCGGCTATTCTTCTGACGAGGATTCGGTCGTGATAGACCGCGACGCCAACCTGAACTTTATCCTCATGACGAAGAGCGTGGAGCTGGATAGCGTAGTCGTCATGGGTAGCAGCAGTCGTGCCACGTCCAAGGGGCATGTGTTCTACCTGACGAAGAAGGCGAAGGAGTGTGGCAACCCCTTTGTCGCCTTGCAGGAAATACCCTTGCTCTATAGCGACCCTGTAAACGAAAGTGTGCGTTCTGCAGACGGTCAGTCGATGCTGATACTTGTCGATGGCATGCGGGTGAACTCTGGCGTGAGCCCCATAGACCCCGCCCGCATCAAGTCGGTGGAAATAATTGACGTGGTGAGTGCTAAGTATATGCGCCAGGGGGTGAAGCGCGTCGTCAACATCAAACTGAAGGACACTTCGCTCTACACCTATACGCAACTATCCACACGAGCCGACTATCCCGCCAAATCCTATTTTGCCATGCCGACCTTTGAGATTGGCAACAGTACCGTCTCGCTCTACGGCGACGCCTCTATCAGCACGGAGCACAGTCGGCAAGAAAACGCCTATAGCCTTGTCACGCCCGGCCTCACCAAGCACTATGCAGGCGAGACACGAAGCAAAAGTACCGATTATGACTTCTCGTTGATGGGGAAGTGGCGCATGACGGCAAAGGATTATTTTGCCGCATACGTCCAGGGCAATACAAGCAAAGAGAACAGCAGCAGTTTCTCTCTCGGCGAGCAGAACGCGCAGGGCCTCGTGCGCGACAACGCTTCCGTCTATCGCTCTCATCTTTTTTCGGCGACGGCTTACTATAAGCATCTTTTCTCAGAGGACGAAGAGTTGGAGCTGTATGCCGTCTATACGGACAACCGAGCCGACAACACCAACAGCCTGGAGGAGAAGACCCAAGGGCTGGGAGGCACCAACCTCCAGCAATATATCAGTAGGCACCACCAAGGATCATTGACACTGAGCTACTCCAAAGAATTCGACGACGGAGGAAGCCTGGAGCTGGGCAACGAGACCGAGTATGCGTATGACCGAATAGAGAACAACGGTTTGGCGACCTACCTCTTTGGGCACCATCGCCTCAACGAGTTTGTCTTTGCGGGCTACACGGGGATGTTGTCGCGAAAACTGACTTACGATGTGACGGCTGGCATGGAGTATATGGCAATGAAGTCAGACAGTATAGACCATCATTATTTCAGACCACGTTTCGACCTTGGCCTCCACTATAATATCACCAACACGCTCAGTATGCGTTTAGGCTACACTTACAGCAACACGGCCCCTTCCGTGGCTATGCTCTCCCCATACAACACGTCTGCCGACACGCTGCTTATCAGTCGTGGCAATCCGTTTCTCCTGCCTTCCAAGTCGCACGTTTTCTCTTGGAGCACATCTTATTACAAGGGTAGCATGAGTTGCGGCGCAGGCGTTTCCTATGGTGTATCGAGCGACCTCATCGAGTCGGTGCGCTTGGCGGCGGACAATGGTGTGCTGCTGACGACGTATCAGAACCAGGGACGCTTCCGCTCGCTGCAGCTGAAGGGCAACTTGCTGTGGCGCGTATTGGGATGTACGGTCTTGATGGACATGGCCCACCATGTGAGCTACTATACGAGCGCAGGAGCGAAGAAATATTTCCGGGGCCTGCTGCTTGTGAGCAAGAAGTGGGGCAAACTGGAGGCGCGGGCTAACTTCAGTTACCAAAACTACATTGTCTCGGAATATGCACGGACGAAAAACTACAATCCGACTAGCACCCTCATGCTCTCCTACAGTTTCACTCCCGACATCCTGTTGTCTGTAGGCTGTACGAGCTTCATTGGCAATCCGAGGAGCAAGACCACCGTGAGCACGGGCGACTACAGAAGTGTCGCCTACACGAAGAGCAATACGTTCTCCCCATGGGTTTTGTTCCGCTGGACAATCAGAAAGAACAGCAAGCGTAAGATAGATCTCGACAACGACATCTTGCGCGACCATGAGGGCAAATTCAAACTATAGTCAGGAGTATTTCACCACTGCGGTTTGTGGAACGCCCAGTCTCACAAACCGCATCTAAAATCAATCCTCGCCACGACATCCCAGGGCAAGCCCAGGTTTTGTCGTGGCGAGGAAGGTATCAAGGGGTAGCGTTATCAATTGTCACAGGCGGCGCAACTCGTCTTCTCCAGCCGTCTTTCCCTTGTATTTTGATTTTGCCGGGTTGAAAGAGTAGGAGATGGTCAGGCTAATGCTGGGCTGCCGATTGTCCACCCAGTGAGAGGTGTAAACGCCATTATACTCCGAGTAGCCCTTCTCTTTGGCATTGAACAAGTTGGATGCAGCCAGCTTGACCCATAGGTTTTTCATGTTCTTTTGGATGCTCATCCCCACATTGATAGAAGAGTGCGCCATGTACGTGTTCGAATGGCCCTTGAGGTTACCACTCGCATTCAGCACGATATACCACTGGCGAGGGAGCACGACGAGGTTCTTCCATTGCAAGCCAGCTTGAGGACGTCCATACTCCATCCCGTTGTAGCTCAGCCATTGTTTGTGGATCCACACATGCCATGATGGTTTCCATATCTTGAAGAATGTGGGACTGTAGGAGAGTCCAGTATAGACGCTCGAGAACGAGTGGTTGACCCCGTAGGACAACACGGCTGGGATCTCGTCCATCACGTCAAAGCAGCTGACAACGGCATCCTTGCCATAGGAGTAGTTGCATATTAAGAGAAGGTCGCGGTAGGATGCGTTAAACGCCACGGAGTGTTTTTTGGTGGGCTGGAGCTGAGAGTTGCCCTTGTTGTAACGGAAATCGCTGATATACTGCAGTCCGTCGTCCAGTTGGCTGTAGCTGGAACTGTTGGTATAGATGTTGTAGCTCAGCATCAGCGAAAACCTGTCTTGGCTGTAGGACAGCGACACCGAGGGCAGAAGATTGCGGAAAGTGCGTTTGCTCTCGTCGCGCAGTTTGCCAGCGGCATAGTATTTGTAGTCTATGTATTCATATTTCAGACCCAGTTGCGTGAACCATCTTCCGAAGCTGCGGCTGTAGTTGGCGAACACGTGGGCAGCCGACTGTTTCGACTCGTTGTCGTTGGTCTTTAGCAAGCCCGAATAGTCTTCGTTCTCGATGCAGTATTGTTGCTGGAAGCGTGTCCAGGAGGTCGCCAGACCATAGTCCAGTTTGCCATTGGCCACAGTAGAGGAGAAGACCGTCCTCTGTGCTGCCATGTCCGATTCGGACTTCGTGGCGGGCACGAGCATAGACCTGTTGTCCATTCGATTCTCGACGACAATCTGCCTGCCGTTGGCGCGATTGTGGGCGTAGGTGGCATCTACATTGAGAGAAAACTTATCGCTGAATTTGTTTTCGTAATAAGCGCTGACGTTGTGGTTGCCGTTTTGCGAGGACTGAGTGGACCGAGTGTCAAACTCGCTGAAAGCACCGTTCTGCCATACATGGTTGCGATAGTTTTGGTCGGCGCTGTTGGAGAACACCCTTGAGAATGTATAAGTGACTCCCAGAGACTGTCGGTCCGTCAGTTGGTCGTTGACTCCAACACTCACAAAACCAGTCTTCGCCGAGTTGTAACCATCGCCCGAATAGTCGGCATGGATATCTTGACCCTTGTACTGGAAGTCATAGACGTCCTGGCGCTTATAGTGAGAGTTGCTGAAAATATTGGCCGATGTGTTGACAAAGAAATCGAGACCACGCCGACGGTAGTTGAGGTCAAGCCATCCAGTGGTGTTCCAGCAGCTTGACACGTTCTCGCTCAAGATCAGAGATCCACCCAGCCCTTCTCCGACGGGCTTGATGGTGGTGATGTAGAGCACGGCGCACACGGAGGATCCGTATTTTGCTCCGGGATTCATGTCGATCTTCACATCCTTGATCATATTGCTCGGGATGCGCGTCAGCTCATTCCAATTGCGCATCCGTTTGTTGTTGATATAGACAAGCGGCACGCCTCTTCCCAACACGCTGATGCCATCTGTGCTGATCAGGGGCAATTGCTGCAACACGTCGGTAGCCCGACCCAGCTGGCTGAACACGGTCCCCTGTATGTGTGTAACAAATTGTCCTTGCTCCATCTTGAAGGAAGGTCGGGAGGCCGTGACCGTCACTCCTTGCAGGGATTGCTCCGACGGAAGCAAATGGATGGTCATGTGGGCTGCTGCTGGCAAAAACACCGTCTTGTATCCGATACATGAGACCTTCACTATTTTCCCAGATGAGTTCGTGTCAAAAGAGAAACTGCCATCCTCGCCGCCTATCACGCCAGCAACATAAGCTGAGTCGGAGGCCTGCAGTAGGGACACGGTGGCATAGGGAACAGGAATGCTGTCGTTTTCCATCACTTTTCCATCTATACTCTGGGCATTTGCACAAATGGAACTTGTCAAGACTATGGCCAAGAGGCCAGAATATCTATTATGCATCATACTATTCTTATATTGATTTTAGGTTGCTATTACTTTGTGAACACTTTCTGAAAGCTTCTTTTTACCACCTTTCAAAGTATCCAATGTTGCTTCGTTCAATACTTCTTTCTCGTGGATAATATCTAAAAACAACTTATTCATGTTTGTTTTGTTTTTATCACCTTCTTGTAGCTTCCGGTATTGCTTTATGATATGTCTGTAATTCTATAGTAATACGCATTTGGTTGTTAGTTAAAACCAATCCTCGCAATCAATATTGAAAGGGAGGAAAAACTTTTGGTGCAAAAATAGGTTTTTTACCTATATCTTCCAAAAGAAAACCGTTAAAAAAAAACAAAACACCTCGTCTTTACCTGCTTTTTTAAAGGTTTACAGATGGTTGAATTAAAAAATGACGAGAAAAATGGCGTTCTTCCAACAAACAACGCTTTAAAATGGTTTATAAAGAAACAAATAACAAAATGTAGAAAGAGCTGCTTGGGTTATCTCTGTTCAGTTTCAACATATCCATTTGTTATCTTTTCGCGACGCAACCCAATAGGTCACTCCAAGTTCGGACGAATTCAACAAGGAATAGGCCACCGCAATATACATTATTATATGTATTGCGGTGGTCTGTCTATGTCAGCAAGGAGCCATCTATTGACAAAGCTTATAGAAGAAATAGCAGGTGTCTCCTATAATTTGAAAGAAATCCGCCCAAACAAAAAACGCAATGGTGGCGATGAAGACGACAACAGTAAAGACGACATTCTTCCATCGGTGCGTCTTCCACGCATAGTAGATATTGCGCACACCACCGAAGATGTTAGACACCGTCACACAACTGAGCATGACATATACTGCTACACTGAGAAGATTCTTTAATGTTTCCATTTATATTTTATGTAAATTTACAACATTGGTTCATTATTAATCAATACTATCTTTCAGTCCCTTTTCCAATTCCTCAATAGTCGGCATGGAAGACTTAAAGTCTTTAGGGAAGAGTTTGGAGAGTTGGTATTCTGATATGCCCATTGGTTCCTTGTATGAATCCAAGGCATATTTCGCCACCACATTGTCTTTATCCTTGCAGATGAGCAAACCGATGGTCGGATTATCGATATCGGTCTTAAACTGGTGGTTGACAGCTGACACATAGAAGCTAAGTTGTCCCAAGAAAGATGGATGGAACGAGCGGGCTTTTAGCTCTATAACAACATACGCATGGAGGTGGGCATTGTAAAATAGCAAGTCTGGGAAGAACTCTTGCTGACCGACCTCCAAACGAAACTGTCTGCCCATATAGGAAAATCCTTTCCCAAGCTCCAAAAGAAAACGAGTAACATTGTTCACCAGTTCATCCTCAATGTCACGCTCGTCGTATTTCTCCCTTAGATGAAGGAAATCCAATTGATAAGGGTCTTTGGTTATCTGTTGCGCCAAGTCGCTCTGTACGGCAGGGAGCGTGGATTGGAAATTAGTGATAGCCTTGCCATCGCGCTCGTACAAGTCAGTGTCAAGCCAATTGAGAAGAGCGTCACGCCCCCAATTGTTCTCCCAAGTCTTTCTGACAAAGAACAAGGCTTTATCCATATCACCCTTGCATCTTGATATGATTCGGCAATGATGATCCCATGGAATCATAAATAACAACCTGAAATCGTCAGCAGGTTGCCGACGATTTGCTGTCAACGAGGCATAGAGCTTATAAAAATAGCTCATATATTTCAAGTTGGTTGGTGAAAAACCCTTTACGCCAGGCATTTTTTCCTTCAAATCCTGACTGAGACTCTTGTAAAATCCTGAGCCATAAGTATTGGCATACTGCTTTGCTTCTATGTCTCGTCCCAACTTCCAATAGAAATCCAATACATAGTTATTGGTGGCACATGACGCTTTGAGGCGATGGTTGTAAAAGCGTTCCTTGAGTTCTACGAGCCACTCCTTATAATCGTTGTCATCATGAAGTACCATTGACAAGTTTATTTCTTTCTTTGCCATCGTTTTCATTCTTTATTCACACCTCAAATGCAATACATTTTCACGAGAAACTATCATGAGGAAAAGACTTCTCGGATAAGACGGCAACTATTTAGAGGAAAATCCCATATCGTTGCATTCTTTATTTTGCTTATTGTTTATTCTTGTTTTTACAACATCGCAAATACCACCTTGCTACGCCGCGACTTCAAGCGCCACTCCAAAACACGGACGAACTAGAAAAAACAACACCGTTGGTCTACAGTATGGCGGAGCCCCTCCTCGATGTGCCACAGGGGCTGCCATCCAAGCGACTGAAGGCGGTGGGTGTCAAAGACCGCCTTGGTGATGGGCGTGGTGACTCCATGGGTCGCATCGTCGGGAATGTCGAAGACGACTTGGCGGCCAGCCATTCCTGCCGTGAGTTCTGCCAGTTGGCGGATGGTGATATTGGACTGTTCGTCGGCGACATTGTAGGCTTCGCCGTCCTTACCCAAGAGGAGGATATGGAGGAGGGCCGTCGCACAATCGACCACATAGGTCCAGGAGCGGAAGGCCTCGCCCTTGCTCTTGAGGACGATGTCCTCGCCACGCTCCACATTGCGGATGAACTGCGCATAGACGCGGTTGTCCGACTCCGTGAAGCCCGGTCCATAGACGTGGGAGGGACGCGCGATGACAACCTCGACATGGTGCTGGGCACCATAGCAGGCACATAGCGTCTCCGTCGCCCGCTTGGCCGAGGGATAGCAGGATCGCACCTCCAGCGGATTGACATAGCCACTATAGTCCTCCGTGAAGGGACGGCCGTCGCCCTCGCCATAGACCTCGCCCGAGGAGACATAGAGGAAGCGCTGGAGCGCGTGGCGGACGCCATACTGGAAGAGATGGTCCACGCCATTGAGGTTGGACCGCATCACGCCGACAGGGTCTTCCTTGTAGAGACGGGGAGCCGCGCCGCCTGCCGCATCGATGACGAAGTGGAAGTCGGTGTCGTCTTTCAGCGGCTGCGTGAGGTCCATCGGGAGGAAACGGAACCGGGCGGACTGTGTGTAGCGGGCAAAACGCTTCTCCGCCCGCTGCTGGTTGCGACCCGAGGCAAAGACGCGACACGAGGTGGGCGCTGCCATCAGCACGTCGGCGACGGCACCGCCTATCAGTCCCGTCGCTCCCGTCACGAGGACGTTCTTGTCGTCGAGCAGCTGCCAGGGAAGGTCCTGCGAGGCTGCCCGCAGGACGTCCTGCTCGTAGAGACTCACTTCAGCCATGCTTCCTTCGATGTGTGGATGAGGGCCTTGAAGAGTTCGACGTCCTCCGTCTGCGTGAGTTTCAGTCCGTTCTTTTCCGACCCGATGACCAGGTGCTGGTCCTCCACGCCGAGGGCCGCCATCAGCGTACACGAAGCCACCGTGTTCTCCACGTGCTTCTCCTCCGCCTCGTCGTGGGCCCGCAGCAGGTCGCCAAGATGATAGGTGTGGGGGGTCTGCGTGCGTACGAGGCGCTCGCGGGGGATGGTGATGTTCTCCACGCAGTCGCCGACCTTCTCCATGATAGCCTCCTTGCAGGTCATGCCCGTCACGGCGTAGCCATAGCGTTGACAGAGGTCGATGTTCTCGCTGATGATACGCTCCGAGACCAAGGGGCGCACGCCGTCGTGGACGAGCACGATGTCGTCGTCCTTGCAGCCTGCGTCGCGCAGTCCCTGGAGTCCGTTGCGGATGGAGTGCTGATTGCTGTCGCCTCCCTCGAAGATCCAGTGCAGTTTGGTGATGTTGAACTGGTTGGCGTAGGCCTGCAGCATCACCTCCCAGCCCTTGAGGCAGACCACCGCGAGGGCGTCGATCTGCGGGTGCTGCTGGAAGGCCCGCATCGTATAGATGATAACGGGGATATTGTCTATGGTTATGAACTGCTTGGGAATGTCCTGTCCCATGCGGTTGCCGACACCGCCGGCAGTCAATAGTGCGATGTTCATATATTTCTTAACGGATTGTTTTGGGCAAAGTTAGGAAAAAAACTCCGTTCGGGCAAATCTTTCCACGAGATAAGCCCCTCGGGGCCCATGATTCTCCCCGATTCCTCCCCATCAACGCCATCATCGGGACGGCAGGCGGCCTTTTGTCCGGTTTCGTCCCTGTCGTCCCGATGATGGGTCCCGCCCCCGAAGGGCGGGTGTTGTCTATCGAAAGTATTCGTTATTTCACGAGCACCTTGGTGGTCTTGCTGCCCTGCTTCACGATGTTGATACCTCGCTGGGGAGCAGTGAGACGGCGGCCCTGCAGGTCGTAGCGGACGATGGGCTCGTCCTGTGCTGTGCGGGTAGCGGGGGCGATGGCCGTGGGATCCTTGTAGGTGAAATAGCCATCGACGTAGTTGGCGTAGCGGGCAGAAGTGCGGACGGGATCGTAGAGGATCGCTCCCTCCAGCGCCGTGCAGCCCGTGAACATATCCGTGCTATTCTCCACCGACTCGACTGTGAAGGTCTCGCTGGCGAAGATGGTGCCGAGGTAGTAGCTCCAGTAGAACATCTCGCTCATGTCCTTGACGTTCTTCGTATTGAAATAGGAGAGGTCGAGCGTGGAGAAGCCCGTACTGAAATAGAACATGCGGCTCATGTCCTCGACGTTCTCGGTATTGAAATGGGAAAGATCGACGTTGTAGAGGTTGGAGCAAGCGCAGAACATGTTGTTCATGCTCTTGACGCTGTCGGTGTGGAGATTCTCCATACCGTCGATATTCTTGAGCAGATAGTAGCCACAGAACCAGGCCGTGCAGTCGGTCGGGCGGTAGTCGGCGAAACTGGCATCGAAGACGATGGTATCGACGGAGTCGCAGAGCTCATACCAGGAGGGCACCTTGCCGTAGGCCGGGTCCGTATGGAAACTCATGTCGAAGTAGTTGCTGTCGGGCTGGTTCTCGTCGTAGTAGAACGTCAGCGTACTGTCGTTGTAGAGGGCGTAGGCCGTCTGTGCCTTGCTCTGCAGCGCGCCAAGGAAACCAAGGAGCATGACAAGGGTGGCAAGGCGGGCGACCCTGTGGCCGCAGGAGTGGGGAGTCTTCGTTTGTCTCATATAGTTATTATTTAAGTTATGTTTCGTCGTCTGGGTAATCTGTAAGAGATCTGACCAATCGACCGCAAAAGTAATATAAAAATTAGGATTGCGCAAATAAATGAGACACAAAATCGCTCCAAGGCAAAGGATGCGCTATTTTTTCGCCCTTACTCCAAGTCGTACTGCACGTTGCCGTAGGCGAAGATGAAGGGGTAGAAGAAGCCGCGGATGCAACCTCTGAGCCCATGGAGATTCTGGTGGTAATAGATCGTCTGGCGATGGCGCAGGCAGATCAGGCAGAGGCGCAGCAAGGCCAAGGGACTGCTGCTGAGCATCGAGCGGCACATCTGGTGGGCCAGGCGATATTGGGGCGCGGTGGTGTGGTCGTAGATATACTGGTAGAGGGTGCGCCAGTGGGGCTTCTGCTGCAGGCGGTGGTAGTTGGCCCAGCCATAGGCGTAGGGCTGCCATGTGGCCTTGCCCACGGTGCCGCCGCCGAGGGTTTGGTTCTCCACGGCGCAGGCCGAGGCCTCATGCTGACGGTGCCAGTTGAGCGGGCGATCGACACGGACGATGCCACGGTGGAGCTGGGCACAGAGAGCGAGGCTCCAGTCGTAGTGGATATGGTCTATCCAGTACTCCTCGGTCTGGATGAAGTCGCGGCGGAGCAGCATGGTGTGGCCCGCAAAGCCGCCAAAGAGCAGGGCCTCCAGGCTATACTGCGGAGAGACCGTGTGGCTGTCCTCGGGCGTCCGGCCGCGCAGGTGGGTGGAGAAGCAGATGTCGTGGTCGCCGATATGAGCGACGAGGGTCTCTATCTTGTCCGCCATCCATACGTCGTCCTGGTCGCTGATGGCCACGAAATCGCCCTGGGCTCGCATGGCTGCCGACTTGAAGTTGAGGTTGAAGCCGAGGTTGTGCTCATTCCTCCTTACCTTTATATAAGGAAAGCGGGCCGCATACTCATTGCAGATGGCGACCGTATCGTCGGTCGATCCGTCGTCTTGGATAATGACCTCCAGCAGAGGGTAGGTCTGGGCGACGATCGAGTCGAGTTGCTCTCGGATAAACCGTGCGCCATTGTAGGTGCAGAGGATGATGGAAACGGTTGGCTTATTCATCTTGACTTCCTTTCTTCTTCTTTTGCTTCTTGTTTTCTGTTCTGCTACGCTTTGTCGGCTATAGTGGAGGACTCCTCGGCAGGGGCGTTCTTCGACTTCCTACGCAGGAGGAAGCCCATGCACTCCCGCAGGATCTCTGCGCCCGCCAGGCGCATGACGGCATAGTAGAGCACGGCAGCCAGGGCGATGCGCGAGAGGAGCAGCAGCCAGGGATTGGCAAGCGGGGAGGTGACCCATCCCGTGGCGGCCATGACGGCAGCCGCGGCCACGCCGAAGGGGATGATGTCGCGCAGGAAGAGCGTCAGGCGATAGCCGATGAGGCGGCCTCCGAGCAGAAGCCAGACAAAGGTCCAGACGATATTGATAGTGACGGCGCCCACGATCATCGTGCGGATGCCGAGGGGATAGAGCACGACCATGGAGACGATCTGGAGCAGGCCCAGCGTGACGGTGCTTCCGAGATAGACGCCCGAGCGGCCCTGGCTGATGATGAAGTCGGAGAGCAGGGTGGAGATGGGCAGGAAGGCGCCGCCAATGCAGAGTATTTCGAGGTAGGACGCGCTCTGGAGCCATTTCTCCGTGAGCGTGATGAGGATAAACTCGCGGGAGACCAAACCAAAACCGAGCACGAGGGGGAAGGAGAGGAAGGCCGTGAAGCGCACCAACTTGCGGAGGGCAGCGAGCTGGCGCGAGGGATTGTTGCGCAGATCGACCATCACGGGTTGGGAGACGGCGCCGAGCATGCCCTGCAAGAGATAGATGACCTTCGAGTTCCACTGGTAGGCCTGGTTGTAGTAGCCCGTGGCACGGGCGGAGAAATAGTGGCCCAGCAGGATGTTGAGCACGTTGTTGTTGATCTGGAAGATGATGGTCGAGGCCAGGATCTTGCAACTAAACCGAAACATGCGCCTCACGGGCTCGGGGTCGAAACTCAGCGACGGGCGCCAACCGGCGATGCGCCAGTAGAAGATGGTGTTGAGGAGGATGTAGGTGTTGGTCTGCGTGGCCAGGGCCCAGTAGCCGAAGCCCTGCCACGCCATGATGGAGCCTATCACCGACGAGGTGAGCACGGCGGCGATATTGGCCTTCGTGCGTTGCTTCACCAGCAACCGCTTCTGCATCAGGGCCGACTGCACCACACCGGGGGCCGAGAGCACAAACGACAGAAAGGCGTAGCGGCAGAGGGCGGTCAGCCGCGGCTCATGATAGTAGCGGGCGATGAGCGGGGCAAGGAAGAAGAAGAGGAGGTAGCAGGAGGCCGCTACGGCGATGTTGAACCAGAAGACACTGTTGCACTCGCGGTCCGTGGGCTGGTCGAGGTTGACGATGGCGCGTCCCAGTCCCGACTCCTGGAGGGCATTGGCGATGACGCTGAAGATGGTGATCATGGCGATCATGCCATAGTCGCCCGGCGTGAGAAGGCGACCCAGGATGATTCCGAAGATGAGTCCTATGAGCTGCATTCCGCCATTGTCTATCGCGCCCCAGAGCAGGCCGCGCGCCGTCTTTTCCTTTAAACTGCTTGCCATTGGTCTTGCTGATACTTGCCTTGGCTTTCGGGCGTCCGCTACGGGTCGCCGCGCCAACAGCCTGCAAAGGTAAGGCTATTTCTCGTTTTACACAAGAAAGGGGCTAACGAATTGATTTACCACAAGGGTGAAAAGGCAAAATGGCGGGATCATCAAGCAGAAGACGCAAAGTCGAAAACAAAAACGTTAAACGTTATAACGTTAAGATGCAAAGTCGAAAACGTCAAACGTTATAACGTGAAGTCGTAAGGATTGCTCCAGCCCCGCTTTGCGCATCAAGACCACGCTCCTTACGACCAAGGCGCAAGGTAAGTTAGGATCGTCCTCCGACATAAGCTACCATCGACAAGGCTTCCTCGAAACCTGCCAACAAACTCCACGAAGAAGGCAAACGCGGAGGGGCAGAGCGGGAGCCGGACGTTAAATATTCGTAAAAATGCAGGTCGCGTCCATTCGCCCCGTGGCACTGCCATATAAAATATGTAACTTTGCACCCCGACTTTGGCAGCTTGCTTAGAAGTTGCCGCGCCGGATAGTGTTAATAGTCGTGCCTTTGGCCGGACACGATGGTTAGGGAATCTGTCGGGCAGTCGCAGCGGGAATAATGCTGGATGGTCTCTTTTAGACTGGAGGCGCCGTGAGGTTTCCGCTATATCAAATCAATTTAAAAGACGTTTTTTAGTAGTTATCAAAAAATCTTTATGGACACTTTAAGTTACAAGACTATTTCCGCAAATAAGGAAACAGCGAAAAAGGAGTGGGTGGTTGTCGATGCTACCGACCAGGTTGTCGGCCGCCTCTGCTCAAAAGTGGCTAAGTTGCTTCGTGGTAAGTACAAGCCCAACTTCACACCGCACGCCGACTGTGGTGACAACGTGATCATTATCAACTCCGAGAAGGTGGTCTTCACCGGCAAGAAGGAGACGGATAAGGTCTATACCCGTTATACTGGCTATCCCGGTGGTCAGCGCTTCAACACGCCCGAGGAGCTCCGCAAGCGCGCCAACGGTATCGACAAGATGCTGCGCCACGCCGTCAAGGGCATGCTGCCGAAGGGTCCGCTGGGCCGTTCGCTGATGGACAACCTCGTCGTCATCGAGGGTGCTGACCTTCAGGGCCATGAGGCTCAGAAGCCCAAGGCTATTGATATTAACCAGTATAAATAATCCCCTAACATAGTAAGTAATGGAACTTATTAATGCAATTGGCCGCCGCAAGAGTGCCGTGGCCCGCGTATATCTGTCGGAGGGTACCGGCAAGATTACCATCAACAAGAAGGAGCTCAACGAGTTCTTCCCCTCTGCCATCCTCCAGTACGTCGTGAAACAGCCGCTGCAGCTGCTCGGTGTGGAGGGACAGTATGACATCAAGGCCAACCTCGACGGTGGTGGTTTCACCGGTCAGAGCCAGGCCCTGCGCCTCGCCATCGCCCGTGCGCTCGTCAAGGTCAACGCCGAGGACAAGAAGCAGCTCAAGGACGCCGGATTCCTCACGCGCGACAGCCGTGCCGTCGAGCGCAAGAAGCCGGGTCAGCCCAAGGCTCGTGCTCACTTCCAGTTCAGCAAGCGCTAATCGCTGGAAGGAGATCAGTTTAGTATCTAAACCGGCAAGACCCGATGTGTCGGCATATCGACTACTTGCAGGTTGATTCTGGACAAGAGAATTAAAAAGAACGTAAACAAACAAAAGAAGAAACAACAACATGTCAAGAACAAGTTTTGACCAGTTACTGGAGGCCGGCTGCCACTTTGGCCACCTCCACCGCAAGTGGAACCCTGCCATGAAGCCGTATATCTATATGGAGCGCAATGGCATCCACATCATTGACCTCCACAAGACCGTCGCCAAGATCGACGACGCTGCCGAGGCATTGAAGGGTATTGCAAAGCAGGGCAAGAAGATCCTCTTTGTCGCTACTAAAAAACAGGCCAAGGAAATCGTGGCTGAGAAGGCCGCTTCCGTCAACATGCCCTTCGTGAGCGAGCGTTGGGCTGGTGGTATGCTCACCAACTTCCCCACCATCCGCAAGGCTGTCAAGAAGATGACCAACATCGACAAGCTCATGTCTGACGGTACCTTCGACAACCTCTCCAAGCGCGAGCTGCTGCAGGTAAGCCGCCAGCGCGCCAAGCTGGAGAAGAACCTCGGCTCCATCGCCGACATGACCCGCCTTCCGAGCGCACTCTTCGTCATCGACGTGATGAAGGAGCACATCGCCGTGAAGGAGGCTAAGCGCCTTGGCATCCCCGTGTTCGCCATCGTCGATACCAACTCCGACCCGCGCAACGTCGATTTCATCATCCCGGCCAACGACGACGCCAAGGACAGCGTCGAGGTGATCCTCTCTGCCGTCTGCGGTGCCATCGCAGAGGGTCTCGAGGAGCGCAAGGCTGAGAAGGCTGACGAGAAGGCTGCTGCCGAGCAGGCTGAGGAGGCCGCAGAGGCACGTCCGCGCCGCAACGCTCGCCGCGCTCGCCGTGACGACGCTCCCGCTACGGAGCAGGCTGAGGAGGCAAAGGCCGAGTAATCGGAGTCTTCCAGCAAATCGATTGACAGAACCATACAATTTAACGAAAGGAATAGAAAGTTATGGCTTATAAACCAACAATGGACGACATCAAGAAGCTGCGCACCATGACGGGTGCCGGACTTGGTGACGTGAAGAAATCACTCGTCGAGGCCGAAGGCGACTTCGACAAGGCTAAGGACTTGCTCCGCGAGCGCGGACTGGCTATCGCTGCCAAGCGTTCTGACCGCGAGACCTCCAACGGATGTCTGCTCGTGAAGAAGGTGGACGACTTCGCTGCCATGGTGGCCGTGAAGTGCGAGACCGACTTCGTGGCCAACGGACAGGACTTCATCGCCATGGTACAGGAGATCCTCGACCAGGCTGTGGAGAACCGTTGCAAGACGCTCGACGAGGTGAAGACTCTGAAGCTCGCCAATGGTGACGACGCCGTGACCGCTGTGCAGCAGCGTTCTGGTATCACCGGCGAGAAGATGGAGATCGATGGCTACAACTTCCTCGAGGGTGACAACCTCTATGTCTATGACCACATGAACCGCCACATGCTCGCCACCATCGTACGCCTCTCTGAGAGCAACGAGGATGCCGGTCACAAGGTAGCCATGCAGGTCGCTGCCATGAAGCCTATCGCACTCGACGAGGCCTCCGTGCCCCAGAGCGTGAAGGACGAGGAGCTCAAGGTCGCCATCGAGAAGACCAAGGAGGAGCAGGTAGAGAAGGCCGTTGTCAACGCTATCAAGAAGGCTGGCGTCAACCCGAACCTCGTCGATAGCGAGGACCACATCGAGTCCAACATCAAGAAGGGCTGGCTCACTCCCGAGGATGCTGAGAAAGCTCGCGAGATCCGCGCCAAGGTGGGTGCCGAGAAGGCTGCCAACCTGCCGGAGCAGATGGTACAGAACATCGCCAAGGGTCGTCTGAACAAGTTCTTCAAGGAGAGCTGCTTGGTCGATCAGGAGTTCCAGTTTGGCGATGGCGACAAGCTGAACGTCGCCCAGTGGCTCCAGGCTCAGAGCAAGACGCTGGCTGTCTGCGACTACCGTCGCTACTCGCTCTCTGCTGAGTAATCAAGCAAACATCTATCGGACTGCCCATGCTCCGCAAGGGGCACGGGCGGCCGAAAGAATACATCATGGCTTGTCCCCATCCGATCATGGCAGCATGACGGGATGGGGATGAGTCTTTTTTGCGCCCGCAGGCGAAGGACGCAGAGGCGCATTCCACAGTGGTGGAAAGCCCGCAGGAAGCAGCCGAGTAGTTTCATTCTTATTAAAAAAAATAAAATTCCTCCTTATAAATAAGGTGTAACGGAAAGTTTTCCTAATTTTGCACCCCAAAGAAAAAATATAGAGAAGCCCAATGCAAGATAATTTGGTGATAGTGGAGAGTCCCGCTAAGGCGAAAACCATTGAGAAGTTCTTAGGCAAAGACTTCAAGGTGATGTCGTCCTATGGTCATATTCGCGATTTGAAAAAGAAAGAACTGAGTATCGACCTGGACACATTTGAGCCTTGCTATGAGATACCGGAGGAGAAGAAACCGTTGGTAACAGAACTCAGGCGCAGCGCCCGCGACGCGAAGATGGTGTGGCTCGCATCCGATGAAGACCGCGAGGGAGAAGCCATCTCGTGGCACCTGTGCGAGGTGCTGGGACTGGACGAGAAGCAGACCAACCGTATCGTGTTTCACGAGATTACCAAACCGGCCATCGTCCATGCCATCGAGACGCCACGCCATCTGGACATGAACCTTGTCAACGCGCAGCAGGCTCGCCGCGTGCTCGACCGTCTGGTGGGCTTCGGGCTCTCGCCGGTGCTCTGGCGCAAAGTGAAACCGTCGCTCTCCGCAGGTCGCGTACAAAGCGTCGCACTCCGACTCATCGTGGAGCGCGAACGCGAGGTGAAGGCTTTCAAGAGCGAACCGTTCTATCGCATCAACGCCCTCTTCACGCTGACCGATGTCGAAAGCAAGCCGGTAGAGGTGAAAGCGGAACTCAATCATCGTTTCGCCACCCACGAGGAGGCCCAGGCTTTCCTGGAGGCTTGCCGCGGAGCACGCTTCCGCGTCTCTGCCGTAGCCAAGCATCCCGTGAAGCGCTCCCCTGCCCCTCCGTTCACCACCTCCACCCTCCAGCAGGAGGCGGCCCGCAAACTCGGCTTCTCGGTCTCGCAGACCATGATGGTGGCCCAGCGTCTCTACGAGGCGGGTAACATCACCTACATGCGTACGGACAGCGTCAACCTCTCTTCGCTGGCCATCAACACGAGCAAGGAAGAGATTGTGGGGATCTATGGCGAGGACTATAGCAAGCCCCGACAGTTCCACACCCACTCCAAGGGTGCGCAGGAGGCCCACGAGGCCATCCGACCAACCTATATGAGCAACAAGACCATCGAGGGCACCCAGCAGGAGCGCCGCCTCTACGAACTGGTGTGGAAGCGCACGCTGGCCTCGCAGATGGCAGACGCAGAACTGGAGAAGACAACGGTCAACATCGACATCCTGCCGGCTACGGATGAGGCGCAGGACTGTGTGGAGGGCCACCACTTCGTGGCCCAGGGCGAGGTGACGATCTTCGATGGTTTCATGAAAGTATATCGTGAGTCGTCAGACGACGAGTCTGCCGACCACACCACCAACATATTGCCGCCCGTAAAGGACGGCGACGAACTGCAGCGACGCGAGATCATCTCCACGGAGCGATTCTCGCTGGCTCCAGCTCGCTACACCGAGGCCAGCCTGGTGCGCAAGATGGAGGAACTGGGCATCGGCCGTCCTTCCACCTACGCACCGACAATCTCCACCATCCAGCAGCGCGAGTATGTGGAGAAGGGCGACCGCAAGGGCCAAGAACGCATCTACCGCATTGATACGCTCAAGGACGACGAGGTCGTCTCGGAGCAGAAGACGGAAATGGCGGGAGCCGACAAGGGCAAGCTGATTCCCACGGACGTGGGCACAGTGGTGACGGAATTTCTCCTGCAGAACTTCCCCGACATCATGGATTACAATTTCACAGCGCGCGTAGAACAGCAGTTTGACAAGATCGCCGAGGGCAAGGACCAGTGGCGCGAGGACATGCGCACGTTCTATGCCCAACTGGAACCCGAGATCGAGAAGGTGATGAACGAGCGCAACGAGCACCGTGTGGGCGAACGCCAGCTGGGCGAGGACCCGCAGTCGGGCAAGCCCGTGTCGGTCAAGATCGGTCGCTACGGTCCCGTGGTACAGATAGGCACGGCAGGCGACGAGGAGAAGCCACGCTTCGCCCAGCTGCCAGCAGACAAGTCGATCAGCACCATCACGCTCGACGAGGCTCTCGAACTCTTCAAACTCCCGCGCCCACTGGGCACATTCGAGGGATCAGAGGTGACTGTGGGCACAGGGCGCTTCGGCCCCTATGTGCGCCACGAGGGCAAGTACGTCAGCATCCCCAAGGGCACGGACCCGCTCTCCATCACGCTCCAGGACGCCATCGTCCTCATCGCCAAGAAGCGGAAGCAGGAGGAGGAGAAGCACCTGAAGAAGTTTGACGACGATCTGGAGATCCTCAATGGCCATTGGGGACCGTACATCGCATACAAGGGCAAGAACTACCGCATTCCCAAGAACCAGCGAGAGACGGCCACGGACCTGACGCTGGAGCAGTGTATGGAAATCGTCAACAATGCCCCTGAGCCCAAGGCCAAGGTCCGGAAGAAACGATCGTGAGACCCAAGATCAAGACACCCGACACGCCCTTCATACCCAGCGACGCGCTGATAGCGTCGTGGGGAGGACGCCGCATCATCTTCATCGGCTACATGGGGGCAGGCAAGACCACCATCGGACGCCAACTGGCCCTCAGTCTGGGCCAGACGTTCTATGACCTCGACTGGTACATAGAGTCGCGGATGAGACGGACGGCCAAGCAGCTCTTTGACGAGCGGGGCGAGGAAGGATTCCGAAAGGTGGAGCACAACATGCTCCATGAGGTCGCCGAGTTTGAGGACGTCGTCATCTCCTGTGGAGGTGGCGCTCCTTGCTTCTACGACAACATGGACTACCTCAACCGCCAGGGAGTCACTGTCTATCTCAAGGCAGAGCCCGACGTGCTCTACGGCCATCTGAAGATGGGACGCGTCGTACGCCCGCTGCTGCTCAACAAAACGACGGAAGAGGTGCGGGAGTTTATCCACCGCCAACTGGCGGAGCGCGAGCCTTTTTACAACAAGGCCAAATACACCTTCGACGTGTCGCTGCTCGACAACTACGAAAAGATAGAGAGCACCGTCGCCGACCTGCGCAAGATGCTTGGGATAGACCCATAGCAGAGAGAACGAGAGGCAGCAGACAAACAAGAAGCATCAAGACAATTTATCAATCATATTATTAGCCAGTAGAAGAGAGACCAAAGCTGAAATGAAGAAGTGGACAATTGAGGACGCAAAGGAACTGTACAACATCAACGGATGGGGAACTCCCTACTTCAGTGTGAACGAGCGGGGCAACGTCTATGTCACGCCCGAGAAGGACAAGACGCAACAGGTGGATCTCCACGATGTGATGGAGGAACTGGCGCTGCGCGGAGTCACTCCGCCGGTGCTGCTGCGTTTCCCCGACATTCTCGACAACCGTATCGAGGAGACTGCCAAATGTTTCGACCGTGCCCGCGAGGACTATGGGTTTAAGGGCGAAAACTTCATCATCTACCCGATCAAAGTAAACCAGATGCAGCCCGTCGTCGAGGAGATTATCTCTCACGGACGGAAGTTCAACCTTGGTTTGGAGGCGGGTTCCAAACCCGAATTGCACGCCGTCATCGCCGTCCAGTGCCAAAGCGACTCGCTGATCGTATGCAATGGCTACAAGGACCAAAGCTACATCGAGCTGGCGCTGCTGGCGCAGAAGATGGGGAAGCGTATCTTCATCGTCGTCGAGAAGCTCAACGAGATCGACACCATCGCCCAGGTGGCACGCCGCATGAAGGTGCGCCCCAATATCGGTATACGCATCAAGCTCGCCAGCAGTGGTTCGGGCAAATGGGCGGAGAGTGGTGGCGACATGTCGAAGTTTGGACTGACGGCCTCGGAGGTGCTCGCCGCACTCGAAAAACTCGAGAAAGCGGGCTTGCAGGACTGCTTGCGCCTCATCCATTTCCATATCGGATCACAGATCACGAAGATCCGTCGCATACAGACTGCCCTCAACGAGGCTGCGGAGTTCTACGCCAATCTCCGCAAGATGGGCTACAATGTAGATTTCGTGGATTGCGGAGGCGGTCTGGGCGTCGATTACGACGGCACGCGATCCTCCAATAGCGAGAGTTCCATCAACTACAGCATCCAGGAGTATGTCAACGACTGCGTGGACACGTTTGTCGAGACTGCCGACAAATATGGCATCCCCCACCCCAACCTCATCACCGAGAGCGGGCGCAACCTCTCTGCCCATCATAGCGTACTCGTCATCGACGTGCTGGAGACGGCCTCGCTGCCCGAGATGCCGGAAGAGTTTGAGGCCAAGGAGAGCGACCACAAACTCGTCAAGGACCTCTATGAGATCTGGGACAACCTCAACCCGCGCACAATGCTGGAGGACTGGCACGACGCGGAGCAGATACGCGAGGAGGCACTGGAGTTGTTCTCCCACGGCTTGGTAGATCTGAAGACGCGCGCCGAGATCGAGAGTATGTACTGGAGCGTCTGCCACGAGGTCAACACACTCGCCAAGCAGATGAAGCATGTACCCGACGAGTTGCGCAATATCGACAAGCTGTTGGCCGATAAATATTTCTGCAACTTCTCACTCTTTCAGTCGCTGCCAGATAGCTGGGCCATTGACCAGCTCTTCCCGATCATCCCGATCCAGCGCCTCAACGAGCGTCCTACCCGCAAGTGTACCATCCAGGACATCACCTGCGATAGCGACGGCAAGATTGCTAACTTCGTGACCTACAATCACGTCTCTCACGTGTTGCCGGTCCATAGCCTGCGATCCAAGGAGCCCTACTATCTCGGTGTCTTCCTTGTCGGTGCCTACCAAGAGATTCTCGGTGACCTCCACAACCTATTCGGCGACACCAATGCCGTCCATATCTCCGTCAAGGATGGCAAGTATCGCATCGACCAGGTGTTTGAGGGCGAGACCGTCGAGGAGGTGCTCGACTACGTGCAGTACGACCCGAAGAAACTCGTGCGCCACCTGGAGCAATGGGTGACGAAGAGTGTGCGCACGGGCAAGATTTCGCTGGAGGAGGGCAAGAACTTCCTCTCCAACTACCGCAACGGCCTCTACGGCTACACCTATTTAGAATAGGCGTCAGGGCATAGCGCATACCAAGCAAACAACGAATAAGACCTGTTCTAAAATCACATTCGATTTTGGAACAGGTCTTATTGATTTTCCGACACATTTGGCCAAAGAAACTGGCCAAAAGGAAGAGGACCTAAAAAGTCAGGTTGAAAAGCAAGCGAATGCCCCAACGGTCGATGTTGTCATAGTTGCGATAACTCATGCGGCGAACATAGGTCACGCCAAAGATATTGAAGATATTGTGGATACCAGCCTCCACCTCCCAGTAGGGTGTCTTGTCGATGACGCGGGATCCCTCGGGCAGGCGGAACAACATCGGGTCGTCGGGATGCAGGAGCGGGTTGTTCTTGCTGGTCAGATCGCCCCACATCGCCTTCACAGAGAAGTATTCGCGCCACTTAAGTTTCTTCAGGAGTGGCAGGCGGTTGAGCAACTTGCCATTCATGTCCCACGACGCACTGACAAACAGCTGGCGGTCGGTAAGAAATTCCATATTGTTCATCAGATTGAAAGTCACCTCGTTGTCCATGAAGGTCATATTGGCGGGTGACATGATGAGCAACGGAAACGGCACTTTGTTCCATTGTACGGCTGCATTGGCGTGGAAATCGACAAATCCCCATGACCCTAACCATTGGCGCTTATAGAGTTTGAGTTCGGTCAGATTGAGCTGATACTGTCCTCCAAGCACGCCGTTCACACCCATCCTATGGGTCAGCGAGAGGTCGGGATGGTCAAGATTGACGGGCCAGCGATGCTGCTTCGTATTGACAAAGGTCTGTCCAGGACAGAAGCGGATGCCAGCCGATAGTTCGGTGGTGCGAATCTTAAAGACCTCGGGAGCGCCATTGACGGACTGGAAATGGAGTTCTCCAGCCACCTCGTTGCTCTCCGTCTTCACCCCAGCGTTGACGCTCAGTCCCCAGTCGGACTCATAGACAAAGGAGAGCTGCTGACGGTCGTAGAAGTACATCTGGCGCACGTCCTGCGTGCGGAAGGACATGAAGACGTTGTCCTTGTTGTTGACCAGGTATTTGTCCGAGGGCGACATTACATCCCGCTCCGAGGAGAAAACGAGATTGCGCATCGGATATTCGAAGGGCGAGTTTTCCTTCTTGTTGAAGGCGTAGGTCACCTCCGAGCCATAGTACCAACGGTTGGACCGCGTGCCATAGGCGCCATAGCCCTTCCAAAAGAGATGGGGATTGAGGGCCGCCATCGTTCGGACCGACCCGCGGAAGCGGTAGCCATCCACGAAGTTGTGGGAAATGATGGTATTGACCGGACCAATATCCACCTTACTTTTCTCTCCCGTGGGACTCGTCTCGATGAAGTTTTCGGCAAACGCCTTGACGCCCACCATGATGACGCCAAAACCCTTGGAGCGACGAATGCGATCGACCAGTCCGTCGATGTTCTGCTCGCTCTTGGTCAGTTCGACAGGGCGCTCCCGCTGCCAGAACTCCTCGTCGCGGATGCGGGCGTTGGCCTCCTCGATGGTACGGGCCTTACCACGGAGCAGTGATCGCGGAATGTCGTCAAACTTATATTCGGCGAGACGGGTCGTGCGTGTCACCAAGGCGTTGGGAAGCAAGGCCGGAAAACTCATCTCCGCCCACATGTCATCATGGGTCAGCACCCATTCGCCGTTGTCCAACTGCGAGAACTGCTGCTCGATGCGCATGGATTTCACCCAGTTGACATCGCTCTTCTTGGGAATATTGAGCACACATTGCTTCACATGGAGCGTGGAATCCTTCAGGACGTAAAGGTCGCCTGTGAAACCGAAGTCCTGCTGGTTGGCGGGATAGAAACGGAGGTGGTAGCAACTGTCGCCCGCCACCTGTACCGTGTCCTGTATATAGAAATGGTAGAAACTGATGGCCGTGCGGCCGATAGGACTTGGGAAGGGATACTGCATGAGGCGGATGTGGTCGTCATAGAGGTTCACGTCCGTGAAGACCTCCTTGAGCATGGTGTTGATCATCTCACCCGTCTGCAGGAGTTTGTTGAGCCCCTGAGAGTGCTGTCCCACGATCATGTCGCGCACCTTTCTGGGGTCTTTGCTATAGAGGTGGTGGGTCACCACCTCGCTCATCGTCAGTGGCAGGACGTACTTCCCATTGTAGTCCGACTTCTCCACGCCCTCGCTATACCATTTGCCTGGAGTCAGCTTCGTCGTGTCGATATCGTTGCGGGCCAGCGTGATCTTCTGATACTTCGTAAACTGGTAGAAGGGATGGTTCTCCAGGTCCGAGAGTTTCTTGGCCTCGATGACGCGACGCATCAAGGCCACGGCTGGATTCTCCTTGCGGTTGTAGCGCTTGCGCCTTCCGCGCACTTCCACTTCTGCCATGTTGGTCGTCTCCGACTTGATCTTGATGGTCAGCACGGAGGTGTTGTCCCTCACCTTTACTTTCTCCGCCTTGTAGCCGACGCTACTGGTCACCAGCACATGACCAGGACGGCGCTCGATGGTGAAGTGGCCGTCGGCGTCGCTCTGAACATGGTGGCTCGTTCCCTCATAGCCCACATTGGCGTAGGGCACAGGGTAGCCGTCCTCGGCATCGAGGACCTGTCCCGTGATCTGTGCCCGCAGCTGGACGACAACCAATTGCAATAAGACAAGGATGGCAAACTTTATGCTCGTTTCTTTATCCCTCATACTCATTCTTGTGAATCTTCATTATAAGATAATAAGCTATGGGTGCAAAGGTATGGAATAAAATCGGAACGAAGTAAACTGAGAGTCGTTATTTAGTTTTCTTTGACACCCCTTGCCTGCTCCCTATTGGTTAGGCTCATCATCTGCATATTATAAGAAAAGGAGAAAAGAAAAAGTTAAGAGAGGTTAACGCCCGTAACAAACACGCCATAGAATCGTCTTGGTTATAGAAAGGAAATGAAAGAAGTCAGTTTTCGGAACGATGTGCTTCCGCTGAAGAACGTACTCTTCAGGCTTGCCTTTCGCATAACGACGAATCGCGAGGAAGCGGAGGATGTCGTGCAAGAGACATTGATGCGAGTCTGGGACAAGCGTGCGGAATGGGATGCGATAGACTCCATGGAGGCTTTCGCCCTGTCCGTCTGTCGCAATCTCTCAATCGACTTCACCAAGCGGAAAGGCCGCCATGACGCCTCGCTCGACGATGCGGGAGTGACTCCCCAGGCTGCCGACCAGCACAATCCTTTCGAGCAGGCGGACCAAAGCAACCGCGTCCGCCTCGTCAGGCAGATCATCGACACCCTGCCGGAGAAGCAACGCTCCTGTATCCAGCTGCGCGACTTCGAGGGGAAAAGCTACAAAGAAGTGGCCGAGGTGATGGGCATCAGCGAGAGTCAGGTCAAGGTGAACATCTTTCGTGCGCGCCAGGCCGTCAAAACAAAATTTGAACAATTGGACCAATATGGACTATAAGTATATAGAGCAACTACTGGAGCGCTATTGGCGCTGCGAGACGACCCTCCAAGAGGAGGAGATCTTGCGTTCGTTCTTCTCTCAGGAGGACGTGCCTGTGGCGTTGCTGGCCTACCGCGACCTCTTTGTCGCCCAGCGCGAAGAGACGAAGCAGGAAGTGCTCGACGAAAGTTTCGACGAGCGCATGCTTGCCATGGTCGATGAGCAGAAGCCCGTCAAGCCCATTGTCATCACGATGCGCCAGCGCCTCATGCCGCTCTTCAAGGCTGCAGCGGTCGTAGCCATCATCCTCACGCTGGGCAACGCCGCCCAGATAGCCTTCGAACCAACGGACGGCACCTCTCCCGAAGAGGTGATGGCAGGCTACAACAAGGCTCACAAGGGTCCGTCCGTGGCCAAGGCCGACACCACCAAGACCGACTCTATCGGCAAGGACCCGCTGGCTTCCTCGACGATGATTAGGTAGGGTAAAACAGAATTTTCAATGCTATATCATAAATAAATCAAAGTAAAACAAAAAGCGAGGCTGTGAAGTTTCAATTCTCTCAATTTTTTTCATGGAACATAACTAACGATGAAGAACCGCCACAGAAAATGTGGCGGTTCTTTCATGTTAGGCTCTCATAGCTTTCAATGCGAGAATCTGGACATACTAGCAGAAGCAGATGAAAAAGCGGCTCTAGTATTTATGAATTTCGGAAAATAGTGTTTTTTAGCTTTTGTCATGGCGGCGATTTCGCTGAAAATGACTAACTTTGCCGACGGGAAACAACTATAAAAATTTGTTTTGTTCAATAAATTATGCTGAACCTTAAAAAGAAACTTTTCACAATTGCGCTCTCTCTGTTCTGTGCAGGACAGTTGATGGCCGTGCCCGCACTGCCGGGCAAGATGGTTGCGAAGCAGGCTGATGGTACCATGATTACCATTCAGAAGCTGGGCGACGAGCACTACCACATGACGGTGACCGAGGATGGTTATCCGCTGAAGTACAATTTTGCTACCAACAACTACGAGTATGCCGAGCTTACGGAGCAGGGATTGGTCAGCAGCAACATCGTTGCCATGCCGGTGGCCCAGCGCGACGCACGCGCCAAGGCTTACCTGCAGAAGCTCGACAAGGAGGTCATGATGCAGATCGCCGAGAAGCAGTTCTCAGCCGCTAAGGTCAACGCCCTTCAGAGCGTCGCTGCCAAAAAGTCCAATGCCAACGGCCCGAAGCGTGTGAAAATCAGCGACGTGCCGACGACTGGCAAGCAGAAGGTGCTCAACATTCTTGTGGAATTCTCCAACTGCAAGTTCTCCATGAGCGACCCGAAAGCATACTACGACCGTTTCTTCCATGAGAAGGGCTTCAACGAGAACGGTTCCTACGGTTCTGTCCACGACTACTACTACGAGGGATCAGGCCACAACTACGACCCGGACATCGACTGCTACGGTCCTATCCAGGTATCGGGCACCTATCAGAGCTATGCCGGTAACGAGGGTACGGAGAACGCATACAAGATGATCCAGGAGGCCTGCAAGCTCCTGTATCAGCAGGGTGTGGACCTCTCTCCGTATGACACCGACGGTGACGGCGTGGTCGATAACGTCTATGTCATCTATGCTGGCTACGGCCAGGCCGACTCCAACAAGCCCAACACCATCTGGCCGCACAGCTGGAACCTCTCCAACATCGGTGCAGACATCCAGTTGGGCAACGTGAAGATCGACCGCTACGCCACCTCTCAGGAAATCAACGGTCAGTCCAACAAGCCGGTGGGTATCGGTACGTTCGTCCATGAGTTTGGCCACGTCCTCGGTCTCGCCGACCACTACAATACGATGAATGCTGCTGCGTCCAACACGCCGGGAGCATGGGACGTGATGTGTGCTGGCTCCTACAATGGCGACCAGAACTGCCCCGCCACCTTCACCGCCTTTGAGCGCTACTCTCTGGATTGGCTCAAGCTCACGGAGCTCAACGCCACCACGGACACCTTCGTCACGGTAACTCCGCTGGAGGACAAGAATGCTGCCTACCGCGTCAGCATCCCGAACAAGAACTATGAGTACTTCATCATCGAGAACCGCCAGCAGAAGGGTTGGGACCAGTATATCCCTGGCCACGGCATCCTGGTGTGGCACTTGGATGAGGACCAGGCCGTCTGGACTGCCAATACCGTCAACAACGACCCGAGCCACCCGCGCGTAGATATCGTCGAGGCTGACCGCCGTTCTACGGTGAATGGCGACAGCGGCGACTCCTTCCCTGGCACCAGTGAGGTGACTTCCTTCAACTTCAACGGCTGGTACGACCGCAACGTGTTCGGCTTCGCCTATGTCGATGAGACGGAGGGCGGCGACGCTCGCTTCCTGCTCTCAGGCAGCAGCTACAAGCTCGACAACCCGCAGATCAGCATCAGCGACATCAGAGGCCGCTCCGCCAAGGCTACTTGGACCAGCGTGAAGTATGCCAAGAGCTACAACGTCACGCTGATGCAGAATGGCAAGGCTCTGGAGAGCCTCTCTACCGAGGGCAACGAGATCGAGTTTGACGGTCTGGAGCCGCAGACGGAGTACACGGCTGTGGTACAGGCTGCCCTGGCCGACTATGTCTCTGACAGCGTCAAGGTGAAGTTCACCACCAGCGAGCTCAACTTCGACGAGCGCAAGGTCAACGCCAAGGCCGCCTTTGGCATCACCGACGACTCCTTCACCGCCAGCTGGGATGCCGTCAAGGACGCTCAGCAGTATGACGTCACGCTCTACCAGCGTTCTATGGACGGTGAGGCCGACTACACCTTCGGCTTCGACGAGGGCGTGAAGAACCTCCCCGAGGGCTGGACCACCAGCGCTACTACGACCAGCGGTTCCTACTATGGCGAGGCTAAGCCTTCTCTCCGTATGAACGTCGATGGCATGTACCTTACGATGTGCGTAAAGGGCAAGAAGGTGAAGAACCTGAAGTTCTGGCGCCGCTCAAGCAACGCTGCTTGCAAGATCTTCTTCGATGAGTATGTCAATGGCAAGTGGACCTTGGTGGGCGACACCCTGCAGCCGGAGGCTGGCAACAAGGCCACGGAGAGCTTCAAACTCAACGATGCCGACAGCGTCCGCATCAGCGTCCGTGTGCCGCAGGGCTACGTGCTGATCGATGACGTAAGCCTCACCTACAACTACGAGATCAACAATCCGATGAACACGGTGACGCTCGACGCCAGCAAGACCTACTACACCTTCTCTGGTCTCGACAACTCTATCCTCTATAGCTACAGCGTCGTGGCTCGCAAGGGCGACACCAACAGCATCGCCAGCGACATCATCGCCGTTCCGCAGCTGAGCCTGACGGGGGTAGAGGGCGTGAAGAGCGAGCAGGAGGATGTCAACGCTCCCGTCTTCGACCTCCAGGGCCGTCGCGTGGCTACCTTGCAGCAGATGAACCGTCTGCCGAAGGGCCTCTACATCGTCAACGGCAAGAAGATTGTTGTGAAGTAATGTAATGCTATAAAGGGCGAAGCCCTACCAGATGATAAGCAGATTGCACGTCCCGCAAGGGCAGATGTGCAATCTGCTTTTTCTTTTTTGGCTTTTTATCGACCTGCATCCCCTTTTCCTTTGGTCAATCGAAAATATTGTCGTACTTTTGCAATGTTTTCACCCAGTAAATCAGAATATGGAGAATCAGAAGAAGCATCCGTCCAATATCGACGTGGCGGTACTGATGCTGTTTTTTAGTCGCGCAGACCTTTTCGGCAAGGTGTTTGAACAAGTGCGCAAGGCTCGCCCCTCAAAGCTATTCCTCTACCAAGACGGCGCGAGGGAGGGCAACGAGCGCGACAAGGAGGGCATTGCCGCCTGCCGGGCCATCTGTGCCGACGACCAGATCGATTGGGAATGCGAGGTCTATCGCCATTATTGCGACCACAACCAGGGGTGTGACCCCTCGGAGTATCTGTCGCAGAAGTGGGCGTTCTCCATCGTCGACAAGTGTATCGTGCTGGAGGACGACGACCTCCCGGCACAGTCCTTCTTCCCCTTCTGCAAGGAGATGCTTGACCGCTACGAGCACGACAACCGTATAGGAATGATCTCGGGCATGAACATCGACGAGGTGACGCCCGATGTCTCCGCCTCCTATTTCTTCACCTCCGCCTTCTGCATCTCGGGCTGGGCCTCCTGGCGTCGCGTCGTGGACCAATGGGAGGGCGACTACGGCTTCCTCGACGACGAGGAGACAGTAGCCAAACTGCGCACGCTATGCAAGACAAGAGGCATCCGCGAAGACTTCCTGCCGATGTGCCACGCCCACCGTGCCTCAGGCAAGGAGCACTACGAGAGCATTTTCTGGGCTTCTCAACTCCTCCACTCTCAGATGGCTATCATGCCCCAGAAAAACCAGATAACGAACATAGGACTGTCAGCCGACTCCACCCATTTCGTGGGCGGGCTGGAGACCACGCCACGCGGACTGCGTCGTATCTTTACGCTGAAGCCCCACGAACTACAGTTTCCGTTGCGCCACCCGCGCTATGTGATAGAGAACACGGGATACAAAGACCGCTATTACCGCGCCAACGCCTGGGGACACCCGTGGGTGAAGGTGGGCAGATCCTTCGAGGAACTGTGGCTGAACCTGCGCTGCGGCAACTTCCAGGTGATTCGCAAAGCCATCAGTAAGCGCATCAAAAAATGGATGGGAAACGTGGACCACGGATGATTTCCACCGCATTCCACCCTCGTTAGGCCAACAATACCGCCATCTATCCAGCTCTATAGCCAAACAAAACGGTCAAAACGAAAAATAATCGTCAAAAGTTTGCGCTATTTCAGAAAAACATTGTACCTTTGCACCCGCTTAACAGCAATCGGGATGTAGCGCAGTTGGTAGCGCACTACGTTCGGGACGTAGGGGTCGGGCGTTCGAGTCGCCTCATCCCGACCTTATAAAACGAAGCAGCTCTCATGAGTTGCTTCGTTTTTTATTCCCCGCCCTCAAGACGAGAGGAATTTGGGTTCACGCGACAAAACAGAAATCTTGGATCAAACAATGGATTAGGCTTGGGGTGACTTGACCAACTATTCCTCGGAACCTCTAACAAGCCACCCTCCCCATCTATTCTCTAACGAGTCGTAGCTCCTGCTTCAAGGCTGAAAGACTCAAGCATCTTCTTCCAAGGCCTTGCCTTTGCCTTGCGAGCCTTTTCCGCCGCTTCCTCCTGGGCTAAACGCTCCTCCAAGGCTGCCATGAATCGATGATATTCCACTGGAGTGATATCCACCTTGCCATAGCACCTCACCTCGGGATGACGCTCCTTGTAGGCCGTCCGCACCATCTCGTGGGTTACGATGTTAGAAAGCGGAATGTGATACTGACGGATAATGGGCAGTAGATACTCAATGCCACTCTCCACCTGTTCTTCCGTCAATGGTGCCCGCAAAGTATTACCTTGAAACTCGACACCGACGGTGAAGTAATTGCACGACTCTCGCCCATGGAGACAAGACAGACCGGCATGGAAGGTGACGGCGGTAGGGGGACAGAGAATATAGCGCGTGCCGTCGGTGTCTATGACGCAATGCGCGCCGACCCCTCGTCGCTTGTCTGTCAGCGTCATCAAAGACCGCAGCACGGTAGGTACAGCGGTATGGTGCAGGACAATGCCCTGAAGTTCATTGATGGTGTCGGCCGCTATATTAGGTGTGGGCCAACTCACCTCGGCATACTTGTCCTCCTCGCGCTGCGCTTGGGCCGCAAGCGAGAAGAGGAGAAGTAATAATACAAAAAAACGATTCATTATCTATATATAGTTGGGGTGGGAATACATGGAAAACCGGATGGAATCGTCATTCCATCCGGGTATTAACCATAAACCGCTTTCTATGGGGTAGAAAGCTAAATATCTATGAAAAAGATATCTCTGACTGGGGACTATGCCTTCCAAAGTCCGTGGAGGTTGCAATACTCGCGTGCCTCCACCTCCGTGGCATCAGTCTTAAACTCAGCCACGGGCTTATCCTGCGAGGTAAGATTGTGACGAAGCACTCCCGTCGGGGTCACAAGCTCTATCCACTGGATATAGTGAGCATCCGTCATAGGGTGCTCCACAGAGCCCACCGTGACACGATAGCCACCTTCGATCTTCTCTACCACAGGCACATGCTTTTCCTTCGCACCGTCGGTCGTATTCTCTCGCAACAGCTTCATCGGCTCGCCACAGCACATGGGCGTACCCTCGGCATCCTGCAAAACCTCGACCATCAGCCCGCTTTTCTCACATTTATAAATCTCATTTTTCTTTGCCATAATGTTTTTGTTTTAAATGTTCATAAGGAATCAAGATTCCATGCTGCAAATATAGCTTTTCTTTTTGAATCTCACAAGTGATTTATACGCAAATAAACCTTTTTTATTACCATTTAGCCTATCATCTGCCTTTAAAAGAGGAAATCGCTGCCATCTCAGAATCGCATTGAGTCTCACCCTCACACGACACAAGCCGTGTAACATACCTGAACATACCTGTTATTTTGTCAAAACCCAAACAAATCTCGATTAACCATTCTTAGCACTGTTTTTTTCGCTTTTCTCATAATAAGTCTATACCTTTGCATCCACTTTCCAAAACGGGGAGTAGTTCTTTTACTTTTTGAATAAGTATCAAGAGACAGCTTAGATGCTGAACCAACCGAGCAGACATAGCCACGGTGGTAAAAACGATACGAGTTTAAGGATTCAGTAATAATCATTAAATTAAAAAGTTATGTCACAAGTAACAAAAACTTTTACGGAACATCCACAAAACAGCATGATCCTAATGAATGGTGCTGTACTTGAGTGCTTTCCAAAAGAATCACTTATCAACGTACACTAACGCCGTTGAATAAGCAAATAAAAGATCTAGAGTTTAAGGTTTGCAAGAAAAAACATGAGCTCATCAATCAATTTCTCCCAAAAGGTATAAGTTACAACGAGATGGAAAGATATATGAATAAAAAGAACGAAATTTAAATATTAAGCAATGATTGAAAAAGTGAATCCGTGCCATCCGGACAAAGTGGCAGACCGTATCGCAGGGGCTATTGTGGATCTTGCCTACTCCAAGGTGGAGAACCCGAAGATTGCCGTCGAGGTATTGCTCGGCCATGGCGTAGCAAACATCATCATCGAGAGCAGTGTGGACATCTCGCAGACTGAGACAGAGGCCATCGTCAGCCGCATCACCAAGCGCGAGGACCTGAAGGTCTCGCTTGTCATGGTGGCACAAGACCCTATCCTCGCCCACAATCAAGACGACGAAATCCGTTGCGGTGACAATGGCATTTTCAAGGGCGTGCCACTGACTGACGAGGAGAGGCTGCTCAGCAAGATAGCCCACGACATTTACGAGCGCTACCCTTCCGACGGCAAATACATCTTGGGCAATGGCAAACTGATCATCTGCCAAAGCAATGCAAAGACAGAGGATTTGAAAACGCTCTACCCCGCCGCCATCATCAACCCTTTGGGAGACTGGAGCGGTGGCACTGACGTGGACGCTGGTGCGACCAACCGCAAACTGGGTTCGGACATGGCACAATCAGTCTCAGGCGGTGGCGTGCAAGGCAAGGACCTATCAAAGGCCGATGTCTCGGTGAACATTTACGCCTTCTTGAAAGCCCAGCAGACAAAACAAAACGTAGAACTGTTTTGTGCTATCGGCGACACAGAGATCGACGGAAGACCATACGCCGAGATTGTAGAGATAGCACGTCAATACATCAACCAAGTCGGCGGCTTCGAGAAGTTTGCCGAATGGGGATTGTTCTAACAAGCAGCACAAGCACGACGCTGTCAATCGTATCTGGAGTAGTTTATAACTGTCATGGAATCTCTCCTGGGGAAGTTATAAACTACTCCTTCTTTCATATAACAGCTTTGTTTGCTTCTGTCTATAGTTTCACAGGACGCCCTATCCAAACTATCTTTCCGCTCCAAGCAACACTCATCCACAAGGTATAAGTCGCTACGGCAATGCAGGTCAGCAACGCCACACCGACAACGTTTCAAACCTTCAAAAAACAAGAAAGCGGCTGATACTCGAAAGTATCAACCGCTTCCTTGGTACCCAGACCCGGGCTCGAACCGGGATGGATTGCTCCACTGGTGTTTGAGACCAGCGCGTCTACCTATTCCGCCATCTGGGCTTAATGCGGGTGCAAAGGTACGAAGTTAATTTGAAGAAAACAAATTTTTCTTTGATTATTCTTAAATATTTTGCTCATGTGCAGATTAATTAGTACTTTCGTGTGCTCAACAGAAACCTTGAACAAATGATGGGAACACCTAACCACAACTACTGTATCATACTCGCCGGAGGACGCGGGCTGCGCCTTTGGCCCTCAAGTCGCGAGGACAAGCCGAAACAATTCCTTGACTTTTTCGGTACGGGCCGCACGCTGCTGCAGCAGACCTACGACCGGTTTGTGCAGATCCTGCCCCAAGACCACATCTTCATCACGACCAACGACCACTATGCCACCTTCGTCCGCGAACAACTCCCCGATGTCGGCAACGACCAGCTCATCATAGAGCCCGTGCAGAGAAACACCGCGCCGAGCGTAGCTTGGGCTATCCACCGCATCTTGCGTCTCGACGAGGAAGCCTCCGTCGCCATCACACCTGCCGACCAGATTATCCTCAACGAGGCTGCCTTCAAAGACTGCATCCTCGAAAAACTGGAATTCACCGCCCAGAACGACGTACTGATGCCCCTCGGCATCAGTCCCACGCGCCCTGAACCCGGCTACGGCTACATCCAGATGGGCGAGGCAACGAGCTACGCCGATATATATAAGGTGAAGGCCTTCACGGAGAAACCCGACCGCGAGTTTGCCCAGCTGTTTATGGAGAGCGGCGAATGGCTATGGAACACTGGTTTGTTTCTCGCCAACGCACGCTACCTGCGCACCACCATGGAGCAATATATGCCCTCCGTGCTGCGCCACCTCGACGAGATCTATCCCCACTGGACAATCGACGAGGAAAACGCCTATATGCAAGAACATTTCCGATCCTACCCCAACCTGTCAATCGACTACGGCATCCTGGAGAAAAGCGAGCACGTCTGCGTGGCCCGCTGTCAATTTGGCTGGGCCGACGTAGGTACCTGGCACGGCATCTATGAGGCGCGGGAGAAGGACGCAGAAGGCAATGTCGTCATCGATTCCAAGGTGCTCTTCGACGATTCGCGAGACAATGTCGTAAAACTCTCGAAGGGCAAGTTGGCCGTCCTCGGTGGCCTTGAGGGATTTATCGTGGCCGAAAAGGGCAACGTGCTGCTCGTCTGCAAGAAGGAAGACTCCTCGGCACTGGTGCGCAAATACGTCAACGAGATAGCCATCCGCACAGGCGAGGAGTATCTCTGACCCCTATCATCCACCAGACTGTCCACCGCTACATCCTATGTATTTCCACCCGTTAGACACTCAGCTGTCAGCCCCAAGGCGGATGAACGACCCGTTCCACTACACCCCGGACCCGCTATGTCTCCTCGCCGCAGAAGTCGTCCAGCGCCAGTTGCCCGCCCACCCTGCCGAAGGCAAAATGGTAGGCGTACTGCTCGTGGAGCATGAGGGCCAGTTGGGCTACCTCCAGGCCTTCTCTGGTCAGACCGACTGGGCGCTCCCTTTGGACGAATTTGTTCCTCCCGTCTTCGACTACCTCCGCCCCGACGGCTACTTCAAGCGACGCGAGGAGGAAATCGTACAGGTAAGCCATCGGCTTGCCACTCTACTGGCCAATCCTCGCTACCAGCACCTACTGCAAGAGCGGACGAGACTGGAGCGCGACTACGAGACGACGCTCGCCGACCTGCGCGCAAGGGCCAACGTAGCCAAAGCCCTCCGCGACCAGCGGCGCAAAGAGGCCCACATTTCGGAGCAAGAACGGGAAGCGATGGTGCGCGAAAGCCAGTTTCACAAAGGACAGATCCGACGACTGAAGGCGCACCACCACGAGATGCTACGACAGCTGGAGGCCGACCTACGCTATTTCGAACGGGAGCGGAATCACCTGAGTGTGAACCGCAAACGGATGAGCGAAGAACTGCAAGCATGGCTCTTCGCACAGTTTAGGATGCGCAACGCCCGAGGAGAAGAAAAAGACCTGCTCGCCATCTTCGACGCATGGCACACCACCCACCTCTCACCCAAGGCACAGCGGCGTGTGGAACGCTGCCCTTCGGGAGCAGGCGAATGCTGCGAACCCAAACTCCTGCAGTATGCCTACCTCCACCAGATGCACCCACGGAGTATCGCCATGTTCTGGTGGGGTCCTTCCCCCAAAGAAGAGGTGCGCCATCACGGCCAGTATTACCCCGCGTGCCAACTGCGCTGCCGCCCCATCCTCACGTGGATGATGCAAGGACTGGACGCGGAGGTGAGACCCATCATCTCCCACCCCTCCCTCCAGTTGCGCGTGCTCTATGAGGACGACCAACTGGCCGTCATCGAAAAGCCCTCAGGCCTCCTCTCCGTACCAGGCAAGGGCGACGCCCCCTCCGTCATCTCCCTACTCTCCGACCGCTGGGAAGGCAAGGAGGGCCCCTACTCCGTCCACCGCCTGGACTGCTTCACCAGCGGACTGATGGTCGTAGCACGAACCCTGGAAGCACAGAAGGCCCTGCAAGCTCAGTTTGCTCACCGCACAACCCACAAGGAATATACCGCCCTCTGCCAATACACCGAGGACCTCTACGCGGGCAAGAAAGGCGAAATCAGTCTGCCCCTGGCCCCCGACTACCTCGACCTGCCACGGATGCGCGTTGATCTCGCCCACGGCAAACCAGCCCACACGCTCTACGAAGTGCTGCGTATCGTCACCCTCGACGATGGCAGCCGCGCCGTCCTGCTGCGCCTCACCCCCACCACAGGACGCACCCACCAGCTCCGCGTCCACTGCGCCCATGCCGACGGGCTCCACGCCCCCATCATCGGCGACCCCCTCTACGGTCTGCCCGGACGCCGTCTTTGTCTCCACGCCACAATCCTGGAGTTTGACCACCCCACCCTCCACCGCCGCATGCGCTTCCACAGCGACGTGCCGGCCTTCCCGTAGTCCGCGCCCTCGCCCTTCGTACGAATGGGGCCTCTTGTCAGCATCGGCAATGTGTATCACTCCATTTTCAGGCCGAGACAAATATTTCCCCACCTTTTGTGTGCTTTTTTCCACGGGAATTATGTACCTTTGCAGCACACTAACAACAATGAGCCGAAACCTTATAAAATAAATAAAAATGCTGGAAAAGGAAAGACGCGAAGCTATCATACGCCTCATGAACGAGCAGGTAGTGCCCGCCGTGGGTTGTACCGAGCCGATGGCCGTTGCCCTCTGTGTGGCACGCGCCACGGAACTGTTGGGTCAGAGACCCGAGAAGATCAACGTATTGCTCTCGGGCAATATGCTGAAAAACGCCATGGGAGTGGGCATTCCCGGCACGGGCATGATCGGACTGCCCATCGCCATAGCCCTCGGTGCCATCGTTGGCAAGTCGGAGTACAAACTGGAGGTCATCAAAGACCTCACCCCTGAGACGCTGGCCGAAGGCAAGGAGTACATCAAGGGCGGCCACATCACGATCGGCCTGAAGAACCAGTGCTGCGACAAACTCTACATTGAGGTAGAGGTCACGGCTGGCGACCACCGTGCACAAGCCATCATCATGCACACCCACACCAACTTCACACATGAGGAGCGTGACGGCGAGGTGCTGCTTGACAAGACTGTGGCCGCAACCGGCGAGCAGGGCACGCAAGCCCCGCAACTGACGATGCAGATGGTATGGGAGTTTGCCACCGAGTCGCCGTTGGAGGAACTGGACTTCATCCGTGAGGCCCAGCGCCTGAACATCAACGCTGCCGAAGAGTCGCTCAAGGGCAACTACGGCCACTGCCTCGGCAAGACCATCGTGCGTCCGATGAGCCACGGCATCTTCGGCGACACCATCTACTCCCACATCATCGCCAAGACGGCCCTGGCCTGCGACGCGCGCATGGGTGGTGCGATGGTGCCCGTGATGAGCAATAGCGGCAGCGGCAACCAGGGCATCTGCGCCACCAATCCCGTGGTGGTCTTCGCACAGGAGAACAAGAACACGGACGAAGAGCTGGTACGCGCCCTCGCACTGAGCCACCTCACAGTCATCTACATCAAGCAGAGCCTCGGCCCGCTCTCGGCCCTCTGCGGATGCGTGGTAGCCAGTATTGGTGCCAGCAGCGGCATTGTCTATCTCATGGGAGGCAGCTACGAGCGCGCCTGCTATGCTGCCAAGAACATGATCGCCATCCTTACGGGTATGATTTGCGACGGCGCCAAGCCCAGCTGCTCTCTAAAGATCAGTTCCGGCGTCTCCGTCGCCGTCCTCTCGGCCACGATGGCTATGGAGGGACGCCACGTCACGGCGGCAGAAGGCATCATCGACGAGGATATCGACCAGTGTGTCCGCAACCTCACCCATATCGGCAAGGATGCGATGTCGGCCACCGACACGATGATCCTCGACATCATGACTCACAAGAAGCACTAAACCATCCTATCAATAAAATCCCCGCAAACGGATCTTCCATTTGCGGGGATTTTTGTTTTTTGTCGGTGTGCCAAGACTGTCGGCCTGGCACACCGCGTTTTTCTATACGATGGGACGAGGCTTACTTCTTCAAGTCCTTCACGATGTCCATCGTGTCGCGAGCGATAACGATCTCCTCGTCGGTCGGGATCATCACCACCTTCACCTTAGAATCGTCGGCAGAGAGAATCTGCTCCTTGCCACGGACGTGGTTGCGCTCCTTGTCCATCTTCACGCCCAGGTACTCCATGTCCTGCAGGGAATCCCAGCGTACACCCTCCTGGTTCTCACCCACGCCAGCCGTCCAAACGATGATATCAACACCGTTCATGGCTGCTGCATAAGCACCAATGTACTTCTTGATACGGTAGTTGTACATCTCCAGAGCCAGATGAGCGCGCTTATCGCCATTGAAGTCAGCCTGCTCCACCTCGCGCATGTCCGAGCTGATGCCCGTGATGCCGAGCACACCACACTTCGTGTTGAGCCAGTCGGCCATCTCCTGCGGCTTCATGTCGAGCTTCTCCATGAGGTAAGTCACGGCAGAAGGATCGATGTCACCCGAGCGGCCACCCATCATCACACCAGCCAGCGGGGTCAGGCCCATAGAGGTGTCGATGACCTTGCCATACTTCACGGCAGCGACAGAGGCGCCGTTGCCGATATGGCAGGTGATAATGCGCTGTTTCGTGATGTCCACACCCAGGAACTCGCAGACACGCTGACTGACGTAGCGGTGGCTCGTTCCATGGAAACCGTAGCGACGCACGTGGTACTTCTCGTACAGGTCATACGGGATGGCATAGAGATAAGCGTAGGGCGGCATCGTGCTGTGGAAAGCATTGTCGAAGACCGTCACCTGCGGCGTGTGCGACATAAGTGCGTTGACAGCACGGATACCACGCAAGTGGCCCAGGTTGTGTACCGGGGCGAGGTCGATCAGGCTCTCAATGCCCTTCTCCACCTCCGGCGTGACAAGGCAACTCTTCTCAAAGAGGTCGCCGCCCTGCACCACGCGGTGGCCGACAGCGTCGATCTCGTTGAGGTCCTTGATGGCGCCGATCTCCGGATCGAGCAGACACTTGAAGACCAGGGCCACACCCTCCTTATGGGTCGGCAGGTCGGCCATGATCTGCTTCTTGCTTCCGTCGGCCAGCTTCACCTTGATAAAAGCCTCGTCGAGGCCGATACGCTCTACGCCACCCTGGGCAAGGACGCGCTCGCCGTCCATGTCGTAGAACTTGTACTTGATAGAACTGCTACCGCAGTTGAGAACCAATATTTTCATGTTCGCTAATTGATTAGTTCGTTGCGTTCTTGTACTTTAAGCCTTCTTGGCGTCCTGCGCCTGGCAGGCGGTGATGGCCACCATATAGTAGATGTCATCTACCGAGCAGCCACGGCTGAGGTCGTTGACCGGACGTGCGATACCCTGGAGGATCGGGCCGATAGCCACGGCACCACCCAGACGCTGCACGAGCTTATAGCCGATGTTGCCCACCTCGAGGTTGGGCACAACGAGGACGTTGGCCTTGCCAGCCACAGAGCTACCCGGCGCCTTCTTCGTAGCCACAGCGGGCACGAGGGCTGCATCGGCCTGAAGCTCACCATCGACATGAAGTTCAGGATACTTCTCGTGGGCAATGCTCACGGCGTCCTTCACCTTGTCGATCACATAGACGCTCTTGCCCGTCTCCTTGTTGATAGCATCCTTGGCACTGCCCTTCGTGGAGTAGCTCAGCATGGCGATATAGGGTTCGGTCATGCCTGCCACGCTATGTGCCGTCTGCGCCGTCGTGTAGGCGATCTGCGCGAGCTGGTCGGCGGTAGGATTCGGCGTGACGGCGACGTCGCCCATCACGATCACACCATCGTTGCCCATTGCCTTCTCGTGGGTGAGCAGGAGCATGGCTCCACTGACGCAAGAGATGCCCGGCGCACACTTGATGATCTGCAGGGCGGGACGCAAAGTCTCTCCCGTGGTTGACAACGCACCCGAGATCTGGCCGTCGGCACCCTCGGTCTTGATGATCATGCAGCCCAGATAGAGGTTATCCTCCGTCACCAGCTTACGGGCCTGCTCGATGGTCATGCCCTTCTTCTTGCGCAACTCGGCGAGCTTCTCGGCATACTCCTCACAGCGGGGGTTGTTCTTCGGATCGACGATCGTAGCCTTGTCGATGTTCTTCAGTCCCCACTCCTCGGCCTCCTTGCGGATGTTCTCCGGATTGCCGATCAAGATAATGTCGGCCAGTCCGTCCTGCAATGCACGGTCAGCAGCCTTCAACGTGCGTTCCTCCTCGGCCTCCGGCAGCACGATGCGCTGCTTGTCGGATTGGGCGCGAGCAACAATTTGCTTTAATAAATCCATGGTTTTTAAATTATGATTGAGATGTTTCGTTCTCCTTAACCAAGGGCAAAGGTATGGAAAATTTTTCACATTCAAGTAAAGACTGCGCTTTTTTTCACAAGATATTCACAAGAAAGATTTTTCCCGCTTCTTTCTTCGTGCGCCCTATGGAAGGGCGTTTCGTAGCCGAAAGGACTTTTCCACCCATCATTTCCGACAAATCATGCAGGAATGTCGGGGAAAAGTAGTACTTTTGCCACAGTTAAACCAAAACATAGATATCGATGAAGATTGCTGTTTTCTGCTCCGCCAACGACGAGATCGATCCGGAATACTTCCGTTTGACGACTCAGTTGGGTGAATGGATGGCCCGCGAAGGCCACACCCTCGTCTTCGGCGGATGTGATTCTGGACTGATGGAGTGTGTGGCCCGTGCCGTCAAAGACCAGGGCGGGCGAACGATCGGTGTCATTCCGTCCATCGTCGAGCAGGGCGGACGACGCTCCCGTCACCTCGACGTCGAAATACCATGCGACGACCTTTCCGACCGCAAGTCGCTGCTCATGGACCAGGCCGATGCCTTCATCGCCCTGCCCGGTGGCATCGGCACGCTCGACGAGATCTTCACCGTGGCGGCCTCCAAGACCATCGGCTACCATGGGCGCCCCGTCATCCTCTTTAATATCAATGGTTGCTGGGACGCGCTGACCACCCTGCTGGACGACCTTCAGCAGCGCGGACTCATGCGCGGAAGCTGGCGCTCCCACTTCATCGTGGCCGGCTCCCTCGACGACATACAAAAAGCATTATCCTAACTTCCTCAATAACTATGGACTCATATCTTCCCAAAAGCTACCCCTCCCTGATGGAAGGGAAAAAGATCCTCTATGTCCACGGCTTCCTCTCCGCAGGATCCACCCACACTGCCGACGTGCTGCGACAGTTCATGCCCCGTGCCACGGTCCTGGCGCCCGACCTCCCCGTCCATCCTGCAGAGGCAATGGCCCTGCTCAAGGAGACTGTGGAGAGCGAACGTCCCGACCTGATCATTGGCACCTCCATGGGAGGCATGTACACGGAGATGCTCTACGGCTTCGACCGTATCTGCGTCAATCCCGCCTTCGAGATGGGGGCTACGATGAGCGAGCATCAGATGATGGGGAAGCAGACATTTCAAAATCCTCGTCAAGACGGCGTACAGGAGATCATCGTCACCAAGGCGCTGGTCAAGGAGTATCGTGAGATGACGGAGCACTGCTTCTCGCAAGTCACCACCGAAGAGCAGCAGCGCGTCTTTGGCCTCTTCGGCGACGAAGACCCCATCGTCCACACCTACGACCTCTTCCTCCAGCACTACCCACAGGCCATCCACTTCCACGGTGAACACCGCCTGGTGGAGAAAGCCATCTACCACTATATCATCCCCATCGTCCGCCGGATCGATGACCGACAGACCGGGCGCAACCGCCCCACCGTGCTCATCCACTGGGACACGCTGGCCGACGCCTACGGCCAACCGAAATCGAGTCTCCACAAAGCCTACGAACAACTGCTGGAGCACTACAACGTCCACTTTGTCGTACCAGCCCCCACCTGCCACCCCGACCAACTGACATCGCAGCAGGCTTGGATTGAGCGCGTCTTCAGTGCACCCGCCTGGAATCGCGTCATCTTCGCCAACAACCTGCAACTCCTCTATGGCGACTACCTCATTTCCTCCGCCGAAACGCCCGATTTCATCGGTACTTCCCTGTGCTTCGGCAGCGACGAACTGAAGACCTGGGAGGACATCATTGTCTTCTTCGACCGACTGGGAGGACAATAGGGATCCGTCAAGCAATGTTGAGACGATAGAAGGCCACATGGAATATATTACGGCGCAAGACCTATACCAACGGATAGAGGAAGCCCTGGCAGCGGAAGCGCAGGGCGTGGCGAACCACATCCTGCACGATACCCTCGTACTTTGTTGTCACGAGGGTCTTCGCCATACGCGACATGCCTTCGGCAACCTTAGTTCGCAGGTGGACTATCTCTGCCGCGATCGTCACATGGCAGCACAAGACGTGCTCGCCATCCAGCGAATGCGCCGTCATAGCAATAGCGACGAACCCCTCTCACCAGAGGACCTGGGCTACGACTGCCGTGCACTGGCGTTGTTTGTCTCCGCCGTATTCCAAACTTCTGTCCCAGCCTCGTTGGTCGGGCGCATTCCCGCTACGGGAAGAATGACCCAGAGCAGCCCCATCAGCAGTTACACCTACCTCCGCTGCGTGGTGCGGTCGTTCGACGACGAGACCATCCACGCCACCGTTGTCAACCAAGACTGCGATGAGGAGTTGGTAACAATCGACTACCGCCACACGCCCGACTACATCGACTTTTCCTATCTCACCCGCATTCTACAGGAGGGCATGACGCTCAACCTCCTCGACTGCCATCGGGAGGATGAGCGTTTGATCCCGGGCCTCATCATCGTCGAACCCGACTATCTGCTGGACATCTCCGCCATCGCCTCCTGCTTCGAGGACTACGGCCACCACCCTTTGCTCTTCACGCTCCACCGGCTGAAAGAACGGCAGAACAGCAAACACATCTTGCTCGGTAACTTCGCTGGGAGTGCCCTCGACGACCTTATCAACCATGCCCAATACCGTTTCGCCGACACGCTGCAACGCAATTTCCGCGAGAAGGCTATCGAGTACGCCTGCTGCCCCGACTTCGACCCCAGCGAGTTTAAAAAGCTTGCCGAGTCGCAAGTAAGCAACATGCAGGCGGTCGTTGCCGAACTCTTTGGCAGATATAATAAGGAGAAGGCTATCCTCGAACCGAGTTTCATCTGCGAGAAATTGGGTATCCAGGGACGCGTCGATCTCATGACGACCGACCTGCGACTACTTGTGGAGCAGAAATCGGGACAAAACTACTTCCTCAAGCGCCACACGCGCAACCGCTATGGTTCGCTTCATGTCGAGAAACACTATGTACAGGTGTTGCTCTACTTCGGCGTCTTAAGCTACAATTTCGGTCTCAGCCCAAAACATGCCGACATCTATCTGCTTCACTCAAAATACCCGCTGCCCGACGGCCTGATGCAAGTGGAGCCGCTAAGAAAGCTTCTACGCGAAGCACTGAAGTATCGCAACCAAGTGGTCGCCTTGGAGTATTGGATGGCATTCCACGGACTGGAGCGCATTCTCCCCCACCTCCACGTCTCTACGCTCAACACGGAGCACCTCGACGACTACTTCTTCCATGCATACCTACAACCTCAGATCGAGGCCATTACTACGCCGCTACAAACGATGAAACCGCTCGAAAGAGCCTATTTCTGCCGTATGATGCGCTTTGTGATGCGGGAGCAGATCGTCGCCAAGGTTGGCGCACAGGAGGGTGTGGGTTCGGCAGGTGCCGACCTATGGAACATGCCACTAAGCATGAAGCGTGAGACAGGCAATATCTTTACCCGTCTGCGCATCGTTGACAAAAAATCGGATGGCACGGGAGGCTACGACACCCTCACGCTCCTTATCCCCAAACAAGAGGATGACTTCCTGCCTAACTTCCGACGTGGAGACATGGTCTATCTCTACGCCTACGACCAAGACAAGGCTCCAGACGTGAGGCGTAGCATACTCCACAAGGGTACGCTCCAGGAGATCACACCCACCCAGCTCGTCGTCCATCTCAACGACGGACAACAGAACCCACATATCCTCCAAGTAGATGACGACAAGCGGTGGTACTGCCTTGAGCATGCGGGCAGCGACATCGGATCTACCTCGGCGATGGGCGGACTCTACACCTTTGTCACGGCACCTGAGGCACGCCGCGACGTACTACTCGCAAAGCGACCTCCCATGGCAGACAAAACCCTGCGATTATCCCAAAGCTACAATAAAAACTACGATGAAATCGTGGAAAAAGCGAAGCAGGCGCAGGACTACTTCCTACTTGTAGGTCCTCCTGGTACGGGCAAGACCTCGATGGCGCTTCAGTATCTGGTGCGCGAACTGATCCTGCTGCCCACTCCCGAGAGGCCTACTGGTGGCAATGGGTTGTTGCTCTCCTACACCCACCGCGCCGTGGACGAGATCTGCGGCATGCTTGTGGACAACGACATCGACTTCATCCGTTTGGGTAGCGCCTACAGCTGCGACCCACGGTACCAGTCCCACCTACTGAGCGAGCGACTGACGGCGCGGCCTACCCTGTCGGCTATCAAGGCGATCATCGACCAGACCTCCCTCGTCGTGGCTACGACGAGCACCCTTGCGGCCCGCCCCTTCCTCTTCCAGGTGAAGCACTTCGATGTGGCGATCGTCGATGAGGCAAGCCAGATCCTCGAGCCCAACCTCATGGGCATCCTCGGCGCTCACTGCAACGGACGCTGCTGCATCGACAAGTTTGTGTTGATTGGCGACCACAAGCAGTTGCCTGCCGTCGTGCAGCAGGATGCCGCCGAATCAGTCGTAGAGGAACCCATCCTCCAGGACATCCAGCTTACCGACTGCCGCCACTCGCTCTTCGAGCGGCTCATCAATACGGAACGAGCAGCCAAAAGGACCGATTTCATCGGCATCCTGCGTCGCCAAGGGCGCATGCATCCAGAGATAGCCGACTTCCCCAACCGTCGGTTCTACGAGCGCGAAAAACTTCTCTGCGTCCCGCTGCCCCACCAGTTGGAGGACACCATCTACCCATCCGTGCCCTCCTCCGCTCAGCAGACCTTGTCGCCCCTGGGCCGTCTGCTCATGGAAAACCGCCGTCTCTTCTTCCCATCCAAAAACTGTAGGCAGGCGGGAGTGAGCGAGAAAGTAAATACGGAGGAGGCACGTATCGTGGCACAACTGCTCAAGACGATCCACACGCTCTCCGGCACGAGTTTCGACCCGTCCAAAACCGTCGGTGTCATCGTGCCTTACCGCAATCAGATAGCGATGATACGGCAAGAAATCAATCGTCTGGACATTCCCAGCCTCATCCCCATCAGCATCGACACCGTGGAGCGATACCAGGGGTCTCAGCGCGACATCATCATCTACTCCTTCACCGTCCAGAACCGCTACCAGCTCGACTTCCTCACCAGCAACTGCTTTGTGGAGGACGGCAAAGTGATTGACCGCAAACTCAACGTCGCCCTAACGCGGGCCAGAAAACAACTGATCATCACAGGCAATGAGGCCATCCTGCGTCAAAACGCCCTCTTCAAAGACCTCATCGACGACATGCCTCGCCATGAGATCTAAGTCTTCTCCTGTTTATTCTGTAGGTTTGACCACAGCTCTCCACTCCATAAACTGCTTGGTCACCTCCCCGTCGTGATGGTCGAGGAAGAGGCTATGGCCCGTGTCGAGGGTGGCGATAGCCTGCATGTCCTCTGCGTCGAGCTCGAAGTCAAACAGATTCAGATTCTCCTGCATCCGTCCCTTATGGACGGTCTTCGGGATGATGATCACATCGTTCTGCAACAACCAGCGCAGCGCCACTTGCGCCGCCGTCTTGCCGTACTTCTCTCCGATCTGTGTAAGGGTCGGATTGGAGAACAGTCCGTTGGCACCCTCTGCCAAAGGAGCCCACGCCATGAGACGCGTACCCAACTCGTCCATGAATCTGCGTGTCTCGCGCTGCTGGTCGAAGACATGCGTCTCCATCTGATTGACCATCGGTGCAATCTCCATGTTGGAGGCAAGGTCAACCAAATGGTCTGGGAAGAAATTGCTCACGCCGATGGCACGGAGCTTGCCTGCCTTGTAGGCCTTCTCCAAGTCACGATAGGCCCCATAGCGGTCGCAATAAGGCTGGTGAAGAAGCATGAGGTCGATATGGTCCGTCTGCAGCTTGCGCAGACTCTCGTCGATGCTCTTCATGGTCTGGCCCTCGCCATAATTGGAAGGCCACACCTTTGAAACAAGGAATAGATCATCACGGCTTATGCCACTCTTTCTCCACCCACTGCCCACAGCCTCCTCATTGAGATAAGCCTGAGCCGTATCGATCATCCGATAGCCCACATTGATGGCATCCACTACCAGAGCCTCACACTCCTCAGGCTCCACCTGATAAACACCATATCCCACCTGTGGCATTTCCACGCCATTGCTTAACTTTATTGTTTCCATATTGTTCTGTTATTGGTTACTGTCAATTGCATAAAAGAAGCGCCCATTGCCTTCACCTGCAAAGGTATGCATTTTTCCGCAAACGACACATTGAGAGCTATCTGTTTCAGATATTTTTTACTAAAGTATCACTGTCATGGAATGGAATATCTTTGGAAAGGGCAATCGTCGCAGTACAGCATTGAGAATCAACCATCAATTGGCAGAAAGTTTGTTTCCTCCCGAGGTTGCAAAAATTTCTCCCCGAGAAACACAGTTTTTTACATGACGGTTACTTCGGTTACTCCGGTTACTTTCGGTCTTTTTGGGCATCCGAAGAATACATGATTAGGCTTTGCACACGCCTCCGACAACCGAACGATCTACACCTTAGACCGAGGGTTGAGTCGATCACAGAAGAATATGCCACGATGATAGGTGCAAGGCATTCACCGTTCTTTCATCGTCAACATTCGCTACATCGATTATAATAGTTCTTCTTGTTTTAAAATATCTTAATATCCCACTTTATGCTCAATGTTTATTTGGCTGTATGTGTCGAAAAGTGTAGCTTTGCATTGACGTTATGTGTCAGAAAGTGTAAACTCTCGATGTTGTCATGTGTCGAAAAGTGTGACAATCTGACTATTTCATGTGTCTAAACGTGTAAAGATATGAAGAGAAAGATATATGCTAAGCTTGTGGAATGGAAGCATCAAGAGCATCATAAGCCGTTGATATTAAACGGAGTAAGACAATGTGGAAAGACTTATATTCTTAAAGAATTCGGTCAAGCAGAGTTTGATAATCTTGCTTATGTAAGTTGCGATAGGAATGATAACCTGCAAGCCATCTATGAAGGCGACTTCGATACGGCGAGAATCATTCGAGGGTTAAGTGCTTTGACTGGCGTGGATGTAGTCCCTGGCAAAACCCTTATATTCTTGGATGAGGTGCAAGCATTCCCACAGGCGTTGGAAGCTTTGAAGTATTTCTGCGAAGATGCTCCAGAGTATCACATTGTGGTGGCTGGTTCGCTGTTGGGGGTTGCCCTGCATGCAGGTGTGTCATTTCCCGTAGGCAAGGTTCAGACAATGCGTCTATTCCCCATGGATTTTGAAGAATTTCTTATGGCTATGGGAGAGGACCGGCTGCTCAAGCTGATGCACAGCAAGGATTATGCATTGATGAATGCGTTCCACGAAAAACTAAAAGACTATTTGCGTCAATACTATTACGTGGGCGGAATGCCTGAAGTTGTGAAGATGTATGTGGAAAACAAATTGCTCAGCCAAGTGCGCACTATTCAGAACGAAATTCTCTCCAATTATGCAAGCGACTTCTCCAAGCATGCTCCTGCACAGGAGGTGCCTCGCATAGATATGGTATGGCAGTCCATACTCGGTCAGCTTTCGAAAGAGAATAAGAAGTTTGTCTATGGGGTATTGAAGAAGGGTGGCAGAGCCAAGGAATTTGAGTTAGCCATACAGTGGTTAGTGGATGCCGGTTTGGTTTATAAAATAACCAAGGTGACAAAGCCTGAGTTGCCGTTGAAGTTTTATGAAGACTTGTCGGGATTCAAGTTGTATCTGTGCGATTGTGGACTGATGGGAGCTATGGCTGATACCGCAGCAAAGGATGTGTTGCTTGGAGATAACGTATTCACGGAGTATAAAGGAGCGTTCACTGAACAGTATGTTCTTCAGCAGTTGCTTGCATCGGGTATTACCCACATCTATTATTACAGTTCTGATACTTCTCGCATGGAAATGGATTTCCTTGTTCAGCGTGACGGGGCATTATTGCCTATAGAAGTAAAAGGCGGTACAAGCATCAAAGCCACCTCATTGCATAACTATCTTAAGGCGCACCCTGAGATATCTGCCATCCGTTATTCTATGTTGCCTTATCGTCAACAAGAGAATATCTCCAACATGCCGCTTTATGGAGCCTTTCTGCGTTCATAATGTTGTGTGAAACCATTGCTGTTGCTCCCTGCTGAAAACGGAGGATATCCACCCACCTAAAACGGGGATATCCGTTCACTTTTCCGGCTCTTTAGTCTAATGGCGTTGCAAAATTAGTCATTTCTGTGGGTTTCTGTACTTTTTATGTTGCTTTTTTGGCGCATGGAGGCTCCTTTCAACTCAAAGCGCACGCTTGTGTACACCAACCGGTCGAGGATGGCGTCTGCCGCGGTGGTGTTTTCCTTCATCACGTCATACCAGTTACAACTCAACAAATAACCATATTTAAAGAACTGATAATTTAAAGACGATTTTTGGCGCAGGGGGAAATCTCCGTGGATTGCCCCTGCGCCCAAATTGCTCCATGATTGAAAATATTCCTCCAAAAGGAGTGAGTTTCTCGGATTTAATTTGTATCTTTGCCATGTCTATGGTCGGATTCTCTTGTTTTTTCCAACACTAAGATAAGTGAAATCTTCGACATGGCAAAATCCTGGGCAACTTTTTGTTGCTCAGGTACTTAAAAAGTTTAATTTACATTAGTGTTGCGGAATTAAGGGAATAAATAAAAAATATAAAGACATGACATCATACGAAATACCACTTTTGCCACTGCCTTATGACCTTGAAACCAAGGCCGTGTTGCGACAGGCTAACAAGGCCAACCGAAAACTTGCAGAATTAAAGGGCGTGGCACAGACCATACCCAACGAACGCATTCTTATAAGCAGTCTCACACTGCAAGAAGCAAAGGATAGTTCGGCAGTAGAAAATATAGTAACCACACAGGACGATCTTTATCGTGCAGGCCTCGATGCGGGTTTTACACTCATAGGCGCGGCCACCAAGGAGGTGCTGTTTTACCGTGAAGCTATCAATGAGGGGTTCAAACTGGTAAGAAACAAGAACATTCTCACACTTAATGACATAAAACGCATACAGGAGGTGCTTGAACAAAACTCTGCAGGCTTCCGTACAACACCAGGTACACAACTAAAACGAAGCAGCGATGGAGCCGTCATTTATACCCCACCACAGGACGGTCAGCATATAGTGGAGTTGATGAGTAACCTCGAACAATTCATCAATGATGACGAGCTTTGTCCAATTGACCCTCTAGTGAAAATGGCAATCATACACCACCAGTTTGAGAGCATTCATCCCTTCTATGATGGCAACGGACGTACGGGACGCATTGTAAACATCCTCTATCTTGTCACTTCAGGACTGCTTGATTTGCCCATACTCTATCTTAGTAGGTATATTACTCACAACAAGGCTGAGTATTATGAGCGTATTCAAGCCATAAGAAATGCGACTGGCGACAATTCTGCCCAGTGGGAAGAGTGGATTCTATATATGCTTCGCGGTGTGGAACAGACCGCGGAGGAAACCATTACGCTTGTTAAGAACATCGGTAATCTGATGACGAAATATAAGAATATTATACGTCCAGCCTTTGGAAGAAAGTATAGCCATGAGCTTCTCAACGGACTCTTTTATCATCCATATACTAAGATTGGCCATTTGGAGAGCAACATGCAGGTATCAAGACAAACCGCAGCGAAATATCTTGATAAACTTGCTTCGCTTGGCTTACTGCAGAAGGAGCGCATGGGTAAAGAGAATTATTACATCAACACGCAGTTGATGGAGCTCTTCCTTACCTTCAGTGAACAACAAGAGGCTGATCATGCAGATGGTGTTGAATCTGTTCATGTTGAAAAATCGCCAATTCCTTAACATGACCTGAGTAACGTGTTAAAGAATCCCGATTTTCTTAACATGACATGAATAACGTGTTGAGAAATCCCGATTTCTTTGACATGAAGTGCTGACGATAGAAACGTAGAACATAAGAACAGAAGGTAAATGAGATATAAAGGCAAAAGTGTTGTACTAGATGTAAAACACTTTCTGACAGTGAGAATATATGAATGAACTGGCGAAAAGAATAAAAGAACGAGTGGCAGATGCGCGTTCCCGTCTGACAATAGTAAGAAACGCAGACAGATTTCTGTCACGCCCCGACACACAGGATGCGGTGAGTCGGGAATGTGGCGTATTGCTCCTGCCTATCAGTTCTGCCATTGAACTCAGAGTGAGATATGAACTGACCGACAAGGCATCAGAACAAAATGTTTGCTACGTAATTGATGGAGACATGGAACTGTTGCCCGATATGCAACCTTATATATTAGATAAGGGCGGCATAAATCTTTCGGACCTTATGCCGGCATACGATGCCATAGAGATAAAAAGAGCATCCTTGTCATGGGGAATGGCTTCGGATATGTTCGGAAAGAAATACACTTACAACCTTTCTCCTTATCAGACAAGCGATGAGGTGAGGTCAGTAGGCGAACTATATGGCGACTCTGTAGCGTCTATGAAGGAAGACTTGCAGAAGATAAGACTTGAATGGGACAAAGTGCAAACCATAGAAGAAATATCCAAGGTGCTGCTGCGAGCCATCAGTCAGAACAAGTATGAGGAGTTGGAGCCCGTCCTAAGACAAATCAATGACAACTTTCAGCAATGGCTCACTGCTCACTATGCGGCATTGGCTTCATCCTCTCACATAACAAAGCCTAAACAGGTAAACAGAATCCTTCCACACATTGCCTACAAGCATGGAGCTAAGGACAAAGTGGCTCTGATAGTAATTGATGGTATGACCTATTGGCAGTATTTTGTGCTGAAAAAGCAGATTGTGCAGAAAGGATTGCAGCCCATCGACGATATGACGATGGCATGGATTCCTACCATTACCAAACTGTCACGGCAAGCCATTTTCCGGGGTAACACTCCATCGGTGAGCTATCAGCAGAATCCCATGGCAGAAAAACGACTATGGGAAGATTTCTGGACAGCACCCAACATTTGCTTACAAAGAACTGGGCAAAGAATGCAGCGGAAGACATTGCCAGCCTTCACAACATGGGCTACACCATATATCTTGCCACCGACCACGGCAACCTTATGTCGCATGCTTGGCGTGGGTTGACTTCTCAGGAGAAGACATTTCTTTATAGGGATGGCAGTCGTGGACAAAGACATCTAATATATAATGATGCAGAACATATGAACAACTTTATTTCAGCTAATCGCGATGAGGAAAAAAGTTGGATGACCAGCAAGGACTGGTTGGTATGGAAAACAGACAAATGCTTTAAGTCTGCCGACTGCATCACACATGGTGGAAGCCATTTTCTGGAGGTGGTGATACCATTTATAAAAATATAAATCAGAATAAGAATGGGCAACATAGTAGGCATCAGCCAAAGAATAAGCATACATATCATAGAGCAAGCCATGGATGCAGCCCTAAAGGGAACATTCACGACAGAACAGGCAGCAGACCTTGCAGCCACGCAGTTCAACGGAGCAAACTGCATAAAGAAAGCGCAAGCCTTTATCGGACATTTCACCTTGCGCAATCCGCTGTTTGCCTTTATAAAAGAGCATGAGGAAGAATATCGCATGGCTATCCATCACAAGGATGACCGCACTGCAATTTTCGTGGCTCTCATCAATGCCACGTATGAGTTCGGCTACGACATCACATCAATTCTCGGCAAGTTCTTCCATGTGCAGGATGAAGCCACCACGAAACTCCTCACGACCAGGGTCGCCACGAAATACAGCAACAACCGTTCTCTGCCAAACGGCATGAACAGCATCCTGCCCATGTACATAGAGGCAGGACTCATCAATCGCCCCAAATAGGCGTGTATACAAGAAATACGCTCTCCCTCTTGTCTTCATTTGCGAAGCAATTGTATGAGAAATCATTTGCTATGCATAATCCTATGCTGGAAGGAGATGCTATCTCAGAAATTGAACACCCATATTTTGAGTTCATAAAATAAGAAGATATAGTAATATTTCTGGAAGAACAAACAAGAGTTATACCATATGGATACTTTACTTCCTAAGAAGCTATCTAAAAATGATGCTTCATATAAGACAGTTGAAGATTTAAATAATGCTTTAAGTGTTGCTGAGGAGCAAAACATCAAGAACATAGCCATAACGGGGCCATTTGGCTCAGGTAAGAGTTCCGTTCTATATACCTTGATGAAGGATTTTGATACCAAGGATCGTGAGTATCTTCCAATCTCGCTGGCCACACTGCAAGCAAATAATGAACATGGAACTGAAGATAGCTCTAATAACCAATCGAATCTTGAGACAAATAAAATAGAGAATCTGAATCGTAAGATTGAATATAGCATTTTGCAACAGTTGATTTATCGAGAGACTGCTGCAACTGTACCCAACTCCAGATTCCGAAGGATTGCCCATCTTCCACATAGATTTTTGTGTCTATATGCAGGAGGTATGATTCTAACAATTCTCGCCATACTCATTCTATTCGAGCCTGTATGGCTTAGAGTGGAAAGTTTATATCAACTATTCAATTTCGGTATTTTTTGGAATACTATTTTTGATTGTATATCTGCTATTTGGATATTGTATGCCCTTTTCTGCTTATTCAAATATATACTAAAATCATATGCCAACTCTAAGCTTAATAAACTGAATCTTAAAGACGGAGAAATCGAATTGGTTGAAGATAATTCCATATTTAATAAGCATCTTGACGAAATTCTATATTTCTTTCAAGTAACGAAATACAACGTAGTCATCATAGAAGATTTGGACAGATTCGGTACGTCGAACATATTCCTAAAACTAAGGGAACTTAACCAATTAGTCAACGAATCAAAGATTGTTGGCAGACACATCACATTTGTATATGCCATTAAAGACGATGTGTTTAAGGATGAAGAGCGCACAAAGTTCTTTGACTATATCACAACTGTCATACCCGTAATAAATCCTTCTAACTCAAAGGACAAATTAAAAGAGTTACTTATTTCTAAGGGGTTCGAGGAGAACGAAATACCAGACGATGATCTATCTGAAATGGCATTCTTTATACAAGATATGCGCATACTCACCAACATCGTGAATGAGTATAAACAATATAGGGAAAAACTATGTACAGATAAAACTCAAAAATTAAACCTTACCAAGTTATTGGCAATGATAGTGTATAAAAACTACTATCCCCAAGACTTTGCACAACTACATCGAAGAGAAGGAAAGGTGTATTCTTGTATAAGCAAAAAACGTATATTTGTAGAAGATGCCATCAAAGTCATTGAGAATAGAAAAAAGGAAATACAGAATGAAGAAAAGGCTGCTTTGAATGAAAAGCATATCAAAATAGAAGAGTTAAGACTATTGCTTCTTTATAAAATTAAGAACGCAATAGATAATAAGATGTGTAAAATATGTATCGGTAACAAAAGCTATGTATTTGAAGATATTGCAAAGGATAATGGATTGTTTGATAAACTAATCACGCAATCATCTATACGATACGAATATTTTGATGATTATAACAGAGTAAGGCAATATCCTGGTTCTATCAATTTAAAAACGATAGACAAAGATACAAACTACCTTGAGAGAATTTCTTTAATAAAGAAAGACCCCAGCAACTTTCAAAATGAATATCAGAAAATAAAGAATGAACTAATTGCTGTAAAATCTTTACGGCTTAAAGACATTATATCTCTATATAACTTGTCCGAATCTGAGTTATATCATTCAATACATCTCTCTCCTATGCAAGATATATTTCTTCGTCGTGGTTATATAGACGAGGAATACTATGACTACATATCATATTTCTATGAGGGAATGGTGTCACTATCTGACAGAGAACTGCTTTTGAACGTCAAACGGCAAATATGCCAGCCATACGACTATCACATTGATAAAGTAGGCAATTTCGTAAAAGAGTTGAAACCATATATGTTTGAATATAGGTCTATCCTCAATATAGACTTGCTTGATTATATTGCAAGTACACACGGACAAAGGGAGAACTTTGACCATTTTATGAAACATTTGGAGAATGAAAATCCAAAGTTGGACTTTCTGGTGGATTACTACACTTATGGTAAATGCAACCAAGTTGTTTTTGATCATATTGTTAGATGGAACAAAACTAAAGCATGGGAAATAATGTGTGTAAACTCACCTGCAAACAAGAAAGAGACTCTCACGGAAGCATATTTAAAATATAGTGGAGAACTGGAACCAAATACGCAAACGTGGGTCAATTCAAATTTTAAATACCTGACGAATCATGTTTATAGCATTGGATTAGAGAGATGTCTGGAAATTGCACGCAAAAGTAAATTTGATAGTATTCAAGCTGAAAATGAAGACATATTGGATTGTGTCATCGAAAACGACAATTATACGTTTACCATTGATAATTTGTTTGTTGTCGTTCGCCGTCTCATACCGTCAAACAGCACCATAAACACAGATACGCTTAATTATACTCGAATTTTGGCTACGCAGAATAATAGTTTACTGAATAACGTCAATAAAAATATTGATGAGGTCATCAAGTTGCTTCCCGACAAAGAAAAGGATGAAAGTACAGAGAGCATACTTTTCATTCTGAACAATGATAAGATTGAAATATCCACTAAGGAATTCTATCTTAAAAGTCAGCATAACCAAATACCAAATTTTGATGGTATTATAGACTCATCATTATATATATTAGCCATCAGGGATTTTCTTGTTGTGCCGAACTGGAAAAATGTGATGACATACTATAATCATTGCAAAAAAATTACGGAGGATTTAGTCATTTATATGGAACATTATGCGTCTGAATTGGCTGCAATAACAATACGAAAACAAGATCCAGCTAATGAACTCTTTGAGAAATTACTGGCTAATGATATTCTTTCCATTTCTACCTATAAGTCATTTACAACAACCTTTGCATCAGTATTCGACTACTCATGTGAGGATTTGAAGACATTAGACATGGAGCGTCTGAAAATTCTAATAAATAAGGAGAAATTAATGTTTAATCAGGATGTCCTAAATATAATAAATGACACATCGGCTCTCTGTCATTACATAGAGCATTTCTACCCACAATTCCGTTCACATTATGATTGGTCATATAAATGGACAGAAGAATTGGCAATTTTGGTGTTAAATAAGGAGGAAGGACTTCCTGATACATCATTAGAAGTAGTGAACGCTATACCCAAGTTCCTCCGCATAAAGCCAAAACTTGCGAATAAGTTAGCTTCAATATATTTGAAGAAAAAAGATGCCATAGATGAGGATGAAGACGTATCAATGGCCATTATCAGTAATTGCAAAGATGAGAAAGCCTCTGTACTACTTGCTATTAGACAAATGAAATTGTCGAACGGTAATTCAGATATAATTGGTAAAACCCTCTGCACCTTAGATAATAAATATGCAGTTTTAACTGATAAGAGTAAGCGCCCTTTGTTTGAAGGTAAGCATTACCAAATAAAACTCCTTGATTATCTGAAAGAAGTTGGGTACATCGCTTCATATAAAACAGAAACAAAGGATAAAAATACCACATATAGAGTATATCCAACCAAGAGTAAAGAGTAACTTGATAAAATCATCGCTCAATTTTTCTAACATTGCGTATTCCGGTGATACCAGTTCACCAATTCCGGTGATATCCGTTCACTCGGTTGGTAATCTGGCTGGCGAAAACGGAGCATTGCCGTTCACCAGCTGCGAAGGTGTGTGACAGACCACCTAAATAGCACGAAAAACGGAGCATGTCCGTTCA
>OKRW01000078.1_pt1 | contig 92568 bp, 81 predicted proteins | sample 1601151 | NCBI WGS metagenome assembly OKRW01 (sample SAMEA3541471, study PRJEB24748) | human gut metagenome | biome: human gut; feature: human-associated habitat; material: faeces | place: China | collected 2012 | reverse complement strand
AATGAGAAAACCCTATTTTGGCTAGATGCCAAAATAGGGTTTATCTACAGTCTGCCGCTCCGAACTTGTGTCGGAGCGGTTTTCTTTTTGCCAGAGCCCCTTGCGGGAGCGGCGTGAATAAGATACAATCTTACTGTTAAACATTAATTTGAAACACACCCATGCATAGAGGAGGCACTTAACTTTATGTACGATCAGATCTTAATCCGCTATGGGGAGCTCTCATTAAAAGGGAAGAACCAGAAGCAGTTTTTAAAAACGTTGGTGAAAAATATCCGCCACCAGATCAAATTGGACACCGGCATCGCCTGCGAAGTTCACGACATCCACGGGCGCGTCGTCATTCCGCTGAATGGTCAGGATCCAACGCAGTTTTATCCAAGCCTGGATCGCGTCTTTGGCATTTCGTCCTACAGCCCTGTCACATCCTGCGATCTCACGGAAGAGGCGATCATCGAGACAGCGATCAGCGAGATGCATCAGTTCGATGGTCAGAACCTGCGTTTCCGCGTCACTGTGAAGCGTGCCAACAAGCGCTTTCCGATCCGTTCCATGGATATGCAGCTCAAAGTGGCAGAGAAAATCCTCGACGAATTTCCAAATCTCACCGGCGACCTCGAGCATTACGATGTGGAGCTCAACATCGACATCCGTTTCGATAAAACCTATATCTACGTGAAGAAATATAAAGGCCTCGGTGGACTCCCACTTGGAACCGGCGGACGCGCTGTTGCGCTGCTTTCCGGCGGTATCGACAGTCCTGTCGCTATGTGGTCGATCATGCGTCGCGGTGTCGTTGTCGAAGCGATCCATTTCCATTCTTATCCATACACCTCTCAGCAGGCAGAGGAAAAAGTGCTCTCTCTGGCTGAGAAGGTTGGCAAATTTGGCGGCCACGTCATTGTTCATCTCGTGCCGTTTACGCGCATCCAGGAAGCCATTGGCATGAATTGTCAGGATAACCTGCGCATTACGCTGATGCGTCGTATCATGCTGCGTATCGCTGAGCGAATTGCAGATATCCGCAACGCCAAGGCCATCGTCACCGGGGATGACCTCGGGCAGGTCGCCAGTCAGACCATCGAGAGCATCTATGCCATCAATCAGGTGACGACCATGCCGATTCTGCGTCCACTCATCGCTTACGATAAGCTTGACATCATGGATATTGCGCAGAAGATCGACACTTATGATATTTCTATCCTGCCATACGAGGATTGCTGCACCGTTTTCGTGCCAAAAGAACCAAAGACCAAGCCACGCGTCGATGAATGTCAGTACAATGAAAGCCTCATCCCGGATCTTGATGCCATGATCTGGAACGCTATCAAGAAGACAGAAACCGTTGTTTGCTATGGTGACGGCAGAGAGCGCGTGCGTCATCCATTTGAACTGCCGGAAGGAGATGCAGAATAATGGGAAAGAATCTCTACGAAACGCCGCGCGATATGAATAAGTGGCACACCCAGAAGGACAGCCACGAAAAAACGCACACGTCTACTGTAGACGATAAAAAAGCGCATCTTGAAGAACTGCGAAAGCGCTTTCAGAAGAACAAGAAATGATAGAAAAATCCCGCTGGGAAATGCAGATATAATGCGCTTCCAGCGGGATTTTGTGTTTAGCCGAATATTGCCTTCCAGACTGCCTGCAACAGGATGGCGAGGATGTAGAGCAGGCCAAAATTTTTCAGCGTTTTTGAGCAGTACATCATGCCGCGCATCATTTTCTTCGGAGATTTTCCTTTGCTGTAGCGATAGGAATTGATGCAGTTGATGGCATAGAGGACGGAGAGCAGCGGCAGGAGGATGAAAAGATTCATGCCGTAGCTCAGAAGAACGAAAAGCCAGACGTAGCAGAAGGCAAAGCCAAAGGTCATGAAGAGCACGGTGCGGTCGTGGCCAAGAAGAATGGCCAGGGTACGACGGCCGTTGGCTTTGTCAGCGACGCGGTCACGCAGACTGTTGGCGGTGAGCAGGAGGCCGACGAGCATGACGAGCGGCAGGCTGACTGCGAAAGAATAGAGGGTGATGTGTCCGGTCTGTGTGAAATAAGCGATCATGCTGAAGCCTGAGCCGAAGAGAAATCCTGCGAAAAGCTCACCGTATGGTGTGCGCGAGATCGGATAAGGGCCGCCGGTGTAGCAGTAGCCGATGACGAGACAGACGGCACCGATCACAAGAAGTCCCCACGAGGAATTGGCGGCGAGGATGATGCCGAGCACACCGCAGATGGCGTAGATCACAAACGCGGCGATCAGCACATTGCGTGGTGAGATGCCTTCGCGCACAATGGCACCGCCGATACCGACGGATTCTTCGGTGTCGAGCCCGTTTTTGAAATCAAAGTATTCGTTGAAAAGATTCGTGGCGATCTGGATCAGCGCGGCACAGAGCACCATGATGATCGCCAGAAGGGGATGGAAAATGCCTTCCGCATAGATGGCAAAGCAGACGCCGAAAACGGCGGGAATGACACTTGCCGGCAATGTGTGCGGACGCGTGAGCTTCCAATAATAATCAAATGATTGCATAGTCGATTCTCCTTCACGCTTTATTAGATGGTGGACATCAGAGCGTCACAGTTTCTATGCATTATTTTACCTATTCTTAAGACATAATGCCATAGAAATGTGTGAATTTTCGTCAATTGATTGAGAAAATATAAAGCAAGTCTAAAATTTGTTAATCTTTTTTTAGAAGTTGTGAGGGGTTATTTTGTTGCCACCCCACAGTTCTTTTGTTATAATGGGTTCAAATCCATAGAATAAGAGGTGTTAAATATGGCTTACGTAGTTGATAGTTCTGCTTGCATTTCCTGCGGTGCATGCGAAGGCGAATGCCCAGTCGGCGCTATTGCTGATAGCGGTGATGGTACCCGCGCAATCGACGCTGGTTCCTGCATTTCCTGCGGTAGCTGCGCAAGTGTTTGCCCAGCCGGCGCAATCGCTGCAGAATAAGCAATTCGATAAAAGGGCTTATTGCACGTGCGATAAGCCTTTTTAGTCTTGTTTTGATCATGAAAAAGAAATTCTATGCAGTGAGAAACGGCAGGGAGACCGGTATTTTTGAAGATTGGGCGACCTGTGAAAAGCAGATCAGAGGATATTCCGGCGCTGAGTACAAAAGTTTTAAAACAGAGCAGGAAGCGCTGGATTATCTCGGCAAACGATCTGTGAGTGACGATCAAGTTGAGCAGCAATATCCATGTGCCTATATCGACGGCAGCTATGATCGTCTGTCGCACCGCTTTTCCTATGGTGCTGTGATCATGACGGCACCAGGATGTGAAGAACATTTTTCAAAGGCGTTTGAGGATCCGGTGCTTGCGGATATGCGCAATGTTGCTGGAGAGATCAAAGGCAGCGAGTTCGCCATTTCGTATGCCCTTGAGCAGGGCTGGCCGAAGATATCCATTTATTATGATTACAGCGGCATCGAAAAATGGGCGACGGGAGAATGGAAGAGGAATTTACCGGCGACACAGGCTTATTTTGTGTTTTGTCAGAATGCATTTCAGCAAGTAAATGTGCAATTTATAAAAGTCAAGGGCCATTCAGGGAACACCTACAATGATATGGCCGACGCGTTGGCGCGGAAGGCGCTAAATTTAGTATCGATCGGAGTGTAAGGATGAGTTTTAAGAGAAAAGTAGCCAGCTCGCTTGTCTTGTCTCTTGGGATCACTTCTGTGGTGGCTTCGCCACTCTTTGCAGAATCTATCTCAGACCTGCAGGATGAACAGGCGACAATCAAGAATTCTATTGAAGAAAAACAGGGCGAATTGGACAGCAATTCTTCTCAGAAATCTGAGACTGTAGCAAAGATCAAAGAGATCAGCGACTCGATCAATGCGACTCAGCAGAAAATCGCATCTTTCACGTCCCAGATCTCTGATCAGGAAGCTGCGATCGCTGAAACCAATGCGCAGATCACTGAAACTGAGGCGAAGCTGGCCAAGGCTCAGGAGAGCCTGAACGATCGCCTCGTCACTATCTACAAAGATGGCAACGTGAACTATCTGGAAGTTCTGTTCCAGTCGGAAGATTTTTCTGATTTTCTGACGCGTTTTGAATATCTTTCCTACATCACCAAGCGTGACAAAAACCTCGTTGAAGAGGTCAAGTCTGTGAAAGCGCAGCTGGAAACCCAGAAGGCTACGCTCGAACAGCAGCTGGCTTCTCTGAATGCGTTGAAGAGCGAAGAAGAGGGCGTGAAGGCGCTCCTCGAAGAACAGCAGAGTCAGCAGGAAAGTGTTTACGCTGAGCTGGAAAAAGACGAAGCAGCCATCAAGGAAACCATCGCAGCCATGCAGGCAACCTCTGACGAGATCGGCAAGAAGATCGCTGATCTCCAGGCTCAGGAAGAAGCGAAGAGAGCTGCCGCTGCCGCTGCTGCCAACCAGTCCAACGGCGCTGTGACCGCAGCTGCTGCAGATGCGTCGAGCTACGAGGTGACTTCTGCCGGGTCTGGCGTATGGCCAGCACCTGCCAGCCACACGATCACCAGTAATTATGGCGGTCGTTCCTATCCGCTGGATGGCAGCTACAACTACCATCTGGGGACAGACATCGGTGCTTCCTATGGGACGCCGGTCGTTTCCTATCAGGCTGGGACTGTGCTCATCGCTTCCTACCACTGGAGCTATGGCAACTATGTTGTCGTTGACCACGGCAACGGGCTGAGCACCCTGTATGCCCACATGTCGGCATTGACCGTCAGCGCTGGTCAGAGTGTCAGCGCCGGCCAGCAGGTCGGGCTTGTTGGTTCCACTGGTTCGAGTACCGGCCCACACTTACATTTTGAGGTGCGTATCAATGGGTCCAACGTTGACCCGGCACCATATCTTGGTATTTAAATGCTAGAAGCTCTGAAAGACCGCTCTCTTTCAGAGCTTTTTTCTGGATTATAGGATCAGAGGAGAACAGAGCATGAGCTTAAATAAGAAAGAGATCAAAGAGTTAAAGGCCATGGCCCAGGAGATCAAACCAAAGATCCTCGTCGGCAAACATGGTCTCACAGAAGGCACGCTGCAGTCTATCGACGAGGTTCTGACGGCTGACGAGATCGTCAAGATCAAATTCCTCAATAACAGCATCGATATCGACCAGGAACTGTGCGAAGATCTTGCAGCCGAGCTGGACGCAGAATTTGTTCAGAAAATCGGGCGCGTGGTTGTTTTATACCGCGAAACACTGTAAAATAATAGATTGGATGGTCTCAGGGAATGAGTGCAAACAAAAGAATCGTTGTGAAGGTTGGGACCAGCTCGGTGACCCATCCCAACGGAACCATTAACTTAAAATTTATTGACAAGCTTTGCGCCGCTTTGACGGATCTCAAAAACGAGGGCAACGATGTCATCCTTGTGACCTCCGGCGCTGTCGGCGTTGGCAAGTATCGCATGAATCTGCAAGACAAGCAGCTAACGATCAGTGAAAAGCAGGCGATGGCTGCGATCGGTCAGGGGTTGCTGCTGCATATCTATGAGAAAAACTTCCTTGAATACGGGCAGATGTCGGCGCAGCTTTTGCTGACGCGAGAGGACATCAAGATCAGACGGCGTTTTCTCAACGCGCGCAACACACTGCTCGAGCTCTTGAAGCTGGGCGTGATCCCAATCGTCAATGAAAACGACAGCGTTGCCAATGATGAGATCCAGTTTGGCGACAACGATACGCTTGCCGCGCTCGTTGCTGTTTTGTCCGACGCGGATATGGCGGTGCTTTTCACCGACATCGACGGACTGTATACGGCGAATCCAGCGCTTAAAAAAGATGCCAAAAAGATTGACGTGGTCGAAAAGATCACGGAGGAGATTGAGATCATGGCCGGCTCAGCGATCTCAAAGGTCGGCACCGGCGGCATGCGCACGAAGATCGAGGCGGCAAAGATCGCGACCAATGCTGGCATTTCGATGGTTGTGGCGTCGCGAAACGAGGTTGGCATGCTTCATGAGATCGTTGCCGGCAAAAAGATCGGCACGCTTTTCAAGGCGACGCATCGTCCGCTGCACGCGCGAAAATCCTGGATCCTTTACGGCTCTGAAGCGGAGGGGGTCGTCGTCGTTGACGACGGCGCCAAACGTGCGCTGCAGGAAAAAGGACGCTCCCTTCTGCCGAGCGGGATCGTTGATGTGCAGGGAGATTTTGATCGCGGCGCGATCGTTGCCATTGCAGATTTGCAGGGAAATCGCTTTGCCAAAGGGATCGCGAATTATTCTTCCCTGTTCGTGGAACGGATCAAGGGCCTGAAAAGCGATTGCATCACCCAAAAATATCTGGATTATACGGAGGAAGAGGTCATCCACAGAGATAATCTCGGCCTTTTGTGAGAGATGAGGAAAGACGATGAAAATAGGATTGTTCGGCGGCACGTTTGATCCCATCCATCTGGGACATGTCGACATGCTCCGTCAGCTTTGCGATCATATAGCGTTGGATAAGGTGCTGTTTATTCCGGCGTATATTCCGCCGCACAAGCACAAGCCGCACATGACGGCGTATCACCATCGCTTCGCTATGACGGAGCTGGCTGTCGCAGAGGATGCGATGTTTGAGGTTTCTGCTTTCGAGAGCGAGAGCACGCATCCGTCGTACACGCTGCACACGCTGGAGCATTTTAAGGCGGTTTTTCCGGAGGATCAGCTTTTTTACATCATGGGCGTGGATTCATTCAACACAATCGAATCCTGGCATCACTGGCAGGAACTTCTGCACATGACCAATTATATTGTCATCGATCGGCCGCATAAAACGCTTTCTGTGTCACGGGCGACGACCGAGGTGTTGAACAAAAGCCCGTACGATGTTTACTACCTGCCGCTGCACACTCTGCCAATCTCGTCGACGATGATCCGCGAGCGGCTGGCTGCTCATGAAGCGGTTGAAGAATTTCTGCCGGCGGCGGTGCTCTCTTATATCGAGGACAATCATTTATATCAGTAGGTGATGGAGATGGATTTTCAAAAGCGCATAAAAAAGCAGCTTTCGAGCAAACGCTATGAACATTCCGTGCGTGTTGCTGAGACAGCTGTGAAACTGGCACGACTCCACGGCTGCGATGAAGATAAAGCAGAAATTGCGGGACTTTTGCACGATTATTGCAAGGAATATCCCGAAGAGGAGCAGGTACGCATCGCTGTTGAGCAACATCTTTTGAGCAGTCGTGAGGATCTTCTGATGCCGCAGGTGTTGCATGGGCCTGTCGCTTCCTACATATTAAAGCAGGAGAGGCTGGTCGATGATGAATCGATCCTCCAGGCTGTGCGTTACCACACCACGGGGCATCCAGATATGGATACGCTGGCGAAGATTATTTTTATTGCTGATTATATTGAACCAGGGCGGAAAACGCCGAATATTGATGATCTGTTTGACATTGCGGCCAGGGATCTTGACGAATGTGTTGTCGAGATCGTTGATCGCACAACGGTCTACCTGATCGGTAAGCGGCAGATCATCCATGAAGACATGATCAAATTGAGAAACAGAATCTTGAGTAAGGAGTAAATGCCTTCTATGAACAATATTATTGAAGAATTTGTCCGCCTGATGGACATGAACAAATGCGAGGACATCAAGGTGTTGGATATGCGCGGCATCACCTATATCGCCGATTATTTCATCATTGCGACGATCAAGAACAAGCCGCACGCAGACATGATCTGCAGAAAGCTGGACGAGCTGAATTTCAAGCTGACAGGCAGCAGCTATTTCCATGTGGAAGGGAAAGAAGTCGGCGACTGGATGCTGATCGACACCGGCGAAGTCATCGTTCATCTCTTCCAGCAGGAAACCCGCGCCTACTACAATCTCGATGCGCTCTGGGGCGATGCGGAAGAGATCGATATCTCGTCGCTTTTGACTGAATAACGGAGGTGTGTGTTCTTGACGGTGGGATTTTTCGATTCCGGGATCGGTGGCGTTTCCGTATTGGAAAAAGCTACCGTAGTGCTGCCGGATACGGACTTTTTGTTTTATGCAGATCTGGCCCATGTGCCTTATGGAAAGAAAACGCAGGAAGAGATCGCGCAGTATGTTGACGACGCGGTGGCGTTTTTGCGTGCGCACGGCGCTGACATCATCGTGCTCGCCTGCAACACAGCGACGAGCGCGGCTGCCAAAAAGCTGCGCGCAAAGTACGATTTTCCAATCCTCGGCATGGAGCCAGCGGTTAAGGTGGCATCAAAAGCGCTGGCTGACGACGCCTCGCAGAAAATCATCGTGACGGCGACGGAGCTGACGCTGAAGCTGGAAAAGCTGGACAACCTGATCCATTCGCTGGGCGTTGACGAGAGCGTCGAAGAGGTGCCGCTGCAGCGCCTGGTGACATTTGCGGAAAGCGGTGTTTTCGACGGGCCGGAGGTGGAGGACTATCTCCGACAGGCTTTTTCCGGCTGCGATATGAGCCACGCCTGTGCAGTGGTTCTCGGTTGCACACATTTTACCTTTTATAAAACACTTATCGCGGAGATTGTGTTAAATTTAACAGGTCGAGATATACCTGTGATTGATGGAAATCAGGGAACCGTCAATTATCTGGCGACGATGGTCGCGGACAGGGGACCGTCCGCAAGACCGCTGGAAGCGCGCGTTCGCTTTTTTGAAAGCGGATCAGAGGCGCCGTTTGAAAAATATCGCCCTGTCTTAGCAAAAGCGCATATTGAAAATGCAAGGGGAGAATAACATGAAAAAGGCGTTGTTTATTGTTAATCCGAATGCAGGAAAGATGGCGATCAAGGAGAATCTGATCGACATTCTCAGCAAATTCAACGCTCGCGGCTATGTGACGACAGTTTACATCACGCAGAAAGCCAATGATGCGACAGAATACATCAGAGAACGTGGCGAAGGCTACGATCTGATCATTTCCTGCGGTGGTGACGGCACGCTCAACGAGATCCTGCGCGGCATTACGGCGACAACGGAGAAGACCTATGCGCCGATCGCCTGCATTCCAGCAGGGACTGTCAATGACTTTGCCCGCTCGCTGGGCATTCCAAGTGACATCCAGGCGGCGGCAGATACAGTGCTCGATTCTGTGCCGCACAACTATGACTTCGGAATGTTCAACGGCCAGATCTTTAGCTATGTTGCTGCAGCCGGCGCGTTTACGGAAGTGTCCTATGGCACGCCGCAGTATCTCAAAAATTTACTGGGAAAATATGCCTACTATTTTGAAGCATCCAGAAAGATCACAGATCTGTCCGACGTGTTTTCGCTGAAGATCGAGATCGACGGCGAAACGACGATCGAAGGAAATTTCATCATGGTCGCTGTGTCAAATTCAAAATCCATCGGCGGTTTCCTGCAGTTTGACGACGACCAGAAATCCATGCTGACCGATGGCAAGTTTGAGCTGACGCTGATCCGTCGGCCGGTGACGCCGATCGATCTGCAGAAGCTCGTACATTCGCTGAACGTGCGCCGCTACGACAACGACTGCATTCGCAGCGTGAAGGGGCGTTCGTTTAAGATCACCGCTGCCAAACCGCTGCCGTGGACGCTGGACGGTGAATACGCTGGCGAGTTTGAAGTGGCGGAAATCTCGCTGTATAATGAACGCATTCAGCTGGTTTTCCCAGACTGAGGCTTGATTATTTTTTTATAGAAAGGACCATCTTACATGATCAACACCAACTACGCGAACCTCAAGAATAACTACCTGTTCTCTACTGTTGCTGAAAAAGTGCGCGTTTATTCTGAAGCGCATCCACAAGCAGATATCATTAAGCTCGGCATCGGCGACGTTACGAAGCCTTTGGCAAAAACCGTCATCCAGGCGCTGCACGATGCTGTCGACGAAAACGCAAAGGCTGAAACCTTCATGGGCTACGGTCCGGAACAGGGCTATGCATTCCTGCGTGAAGCACTGGCTGATTACTATGGCAAGCTCGGCGCAGACATCGACGCCGACGAAGTGTTTGTCAGTGACGGTGCAAAGAGCGACATCGCCAACATTCTAGACATTTTCTCCAAGGATTGCCACGTTGTCATCCCTGATCCGGTTTACCCTGTTTATCTGGATACCAACGTCATGGATGGCCGCAAGGTCAGCTTCCTGAACGCGAACGAAGGCAACAATTTCCTGCCAATGCCGGAAGACCTCGGCACCGACGAAAAGGTAGACATTCTCTATCTCTGCTCGCCAAACAATCCAACCGGCGCATGCTACAACAAAGATCAGCTCCAGACTTGGGTAGATTTCGCCAATGCACAGGGCGCTGTGATCTTCTTTGACAGCGCGTACGAAGTATTTGCCAGTGGCACGGATCTGCCACGCACGATCTTCGCAATCCCTGGTGCCCGCACCTGCGCGATCGAGATCGCGTCTCTCTCCAAGACTGCCGGCTTCACCGGGACCCGCTGCAGCTACACGGTTGTGCCAAAAGAACTCGTCCGCGACGGCCAGTCTCTGAAGGATATGTGGTTCCGTCGTCAGTCTACGAAATTCAACGGCACGCCATACATTGTTCAGAAGGCTGCTGCTGCTGTGTTCACTGAAGAAGGCTATGCTGAGATCATGGAAAATATCCAGGGCTACAAGGAAAATGCAAAGATCATCGCGGATACGCTCGATGAGCTGGGCATTTATTATACTGGTGGCCATTACTCCCCATATGTATGGCTGAAATGTCCGAACAACATGAGCTCCTGGGAATTTTTCGATTTCCTTCTCGAAAAGGCACAGGTTGTCGGCACGCCAGGGGAAGGCTTTGGCAAGAATGGGGAAGGTTTCTTCCGTCTGACGGCGTTCAACACGCCAGAACGCACACGCGAAGCGATGGAGCGTTTGAAAGAAATTTTGAAGTAATAGAACTAGGGTGTGAGTAAATGATTCATTTTACCAATGCAGGCCATACCTTTAAGAATGGCACTGTTGGTTTAGCGGATATCAATCTGCAGATCGATGCAGGAGAATTTGTATATATCGTTGGTGAAAGCGGCGCCGGAAAATCGACGCTGACGAAGCTGGTGCTGCGCGAGCTTGTCGCCACGCAGGGGACCATCCGAGTGGATGGCATCGACCTGGCAAAGCTCAAAAAGCGCCGCCTGCCATATTATCGCCGCAAGATCGGCTTCGTTTTCCAGAACTTCCGTCTGCTCGCTGACCGCTCGGCCTGGGAGAACGTGGCCTTTGCCTGCGAATGCATTGGCTTGCCGCGACGTGAGGTTGTGAAGCGGACGCGCGAGGCGCTGGAGTTTGTGGAGCTTTTGGACCGCAAGGATCACTATCCGCACGAGCTTTCTGGCGGCGAACAGCAGCGTGTGGCGATCGCCCGCGCGATCGTCAACAAGCCGCAGATCGTGATCGCCGACGAGCCGACAGGCAACCTGGACCCGAAGCACGGGGAGGAAATTTTCTCGTTGTTTGAGGCGATCAACAGCATTGGTACCACCGTCATGATGGCGACACACGATGAGCTGTTGGTCGACAAGCATCCGCACCGTGTGGTGACGCTGGCAAATGGGCGCATTGTGAGAGACAGTACGAATGGGGGGTATTGGTTAGATGTTCCTGACAAAAACTAAATACACCCTGCGTGACAGCTTGCGCCAGATCACGCGCCACAAGCTGTTCTCGTTCCTCACGATCCTCACGATTGCGATCACGCTGGCGCTTTTGAGCGCGGCGTCGCTGGTTGCGGCGAATAGCTACAACGCGACGCAGAGCATTGAGGATCAGCTGCGCGTCGTCGCTTATCTGAAGCAGCCATCAGATCCGGCGAAGAATACGGAGCTTCTGGAAAAGCTGGAGAAAACGGATCACGTTGAAAATGTGGTCTATGTGAGCAAGGAAGAAGCGCTGAACTCGCTGGATGCGCAGATGCAGGATTCTGATCTGAATATCCGCGAATCCCTCGAAGGGGATAATCCGCTGCCGGATTCCTTTGAGATCACCGTTGACAAACCTGAAAACATCCAGGCGATCGCTGATGGCCTCGCTGGTGAAGAGATCATCGACAGCGTCAGCTACGGACAGGATGTCGTCAACAATGTCATCAGCTTCAGCAAATCTGCTGCGGCGCTGGGTGTGCTCATTATTGTACTGATGATCATCGCCACCCTGTTTTTGATCAACACGACGATCCAGCTGACGGTCAACAGCCGTCGCGACGAGATCCAGATCATGAAGCTCGTCGGCGCGAAGAACAGCTTCATCCGTATGCCGTTCTTCATCGAGGGGATCATCCTCGGCGCGCTGGGGGCGCTGGTGGCTGGTGCGTTTGTCTGGTGGGGATATGAAAACATTTATTCCTACATCCACCAAAATCTGCCGTTTCTGCCGCTTCTCAACAACAACTACATGATGGTCCTGCTGATCGCAGCCAATCTGCTCGTTGGGATCGTGCTGGGGGCGCTGGGCAGCGTGTTCGCTGTACGCAAGCATTTGAAGATATAAATGAAAGGGGCTGTCGCACAAACGTGTTTTCGCTTGTGTGGCGGCCCCTGTTTTTTTGGAGAAAATCGTAAAGGAGAGAATGATGATGGATATTATGGAATGGAAGGATCGGGCGAAGATCGCGGTGATCCTCGGTTCTGGTCTGAACGATACGATCGATGAGATGATGGAGATTGAAGAAACGATCCCGTTTCACGACATTCCGGACATGCCGGAAGCGACGGCGCCGGGGCATGTCGGCCGTTTTCACTACGGCACGATCGCTGGGGTGCCGGCGTTTGCGCTGCAGGGGCGTCTGCATTTTTATGAAGGCTGCGGTATGGAAAATGTGGTGCGGCCGGTGCACATTTTTCACGCGCTTGGCGTGGAGACGCTCATCGTGACGAATGCGTCTGGCGGGATCAATTTGGAGTTTCACGCGGGAGATTTTATGCTGATCGAGGACCACATCAATCTCACCGGGCAGAATCCGCTGATTGGGCCGAAGGAAGAGGGACGCGTGCGTTTTCCGGATATGAGCTTTGCCTACGACCGCGAGTATCTGGCGATTTTCAAGCGCATTGCTGAAAAATATCCGGCGATGGTGCACAGTGGCGTCTACATTGGCGTGACGGGACCGAACTACGAAACGCCGGCGGAGATCCGCGCTTTCCGCACGATGGGCGCGGACGCTGTGGGCATGTCGACGGTGCCGGAGGTGCTGGTGGCGCGTCAGCTGGGACTGCGCGTCTGCGGGATCTCGCTGATCAGCAACATGGCGGCTGGTGTGCTCGATCAAAAGCTTACGGAAGAAGAAGTGTTCGAAGCGGGACGACGGGCGCAGCCGGTGTTCTCGGCGATGGTCGGTGAATTCATCCGTGAGATCGGGGGCGCGCAATGAACAGCCTGGAGACAATCCGCTACAATGAGGCGGACAACAGCATCACGATCATCGATCAGACAAAGCTGCCAAATGCGCTCGTTTACAAAACGCTCGTAAGCAGCCAGGATGTTTATCATGCCATCAAGGATCTCGAGGTGCGTGGGGCGCCGCTTATTGGCATCACTGCGGCATATGGTCTTTTGATGAGCGCGCTCAATGCTGGCGGTCAGTCGGCGAGCGATCTGGGACTTTTCTGCACCTTTGTGCGTTTTGAGAAAAGCGTTCTCGAGAGCGCGCGGCCAACCGCCGTCAATCTCGCCAACGCATTGAATCGCATGGTCGATGGATTGGAAAACCTCGCCAGTGTGGCCCAGGCCAAAGAGCTGCTGCGCGCGCGGGCCTACGCCCTGCACGTCGAGGATCGCGCGATCTCTGAAGCGATCGGCTGCTACGGCGCCGATCTCCTGGACGACGGAGCGCGCGTCATGACGATCTGCAACGCCGGGCTTTTGGCGACGGCGAACGAATATGGCACGGCGCTGGCGCCCGTCTACATGGCGCAGGAGCGGGGGCTGCATGTGTCGGTGACGGCGCTGGAAACGCGGCCAGTGCTCCAGGGGGCGCGGCTGACGACCTTTGAGCTGACCCACAAGGGTGTGCCGACGACGCTGATCTGTGACAACATGATGGGCTGGTATCTGAGCAACCACCACGTCGACGCAATCTTTGTGGGCTGTGACCGCGTGGCGAAAAACGGCGATTTTGCCAACAAGATCGGCACATTTACGCTGGCGGCGATAGCCCATGGGTTCCACGTGCCATTTTACGTTTGTATGCCGTCGACGACGATCGATTTTGACGCCCAGAACATGCATGATATTGAGATCGAATTCCGCAATCCTGAAGAAGTACGTAGCCTTTGGTACGAAAAACCAATGGTGGCAGCAGAGGCGGAGATCCTCAATCCGGCGTTTGACTGTACGCCGAGGGATTTTGTCACGGGCTACATCACCGAGAAGGGGATTCTGGCGCCACCGTTTACAAAGGAGATGTTTGTATGATGCTCACGGAGCGTTTCCCGGAATTTGCGCCGCATCTGGAAGAATTTGTGGCTGTCTGCCACCGGCTGTATGAGCAGGGATTTGTCTGCGCCTGGGATGGCAACGTTTCGCTGCGCGTTGGTGAGCATATTCTCGTTACGCCGACGCATCTCTGCAAGGGCGACGTGCGCGTAGAAGATCTCATCGTCGTCGATCGTGCAGGACGCCAGCTTTTCGGCGAGCGCCGGCCGAGCTCGGAGCTCAAAGTGCATCTCGCTGTCTATGCGGCGAAGCCGGAGATCTCCGCTGTGGTCCATGCCCATCCGCTTTATGCGACGGCGCTCTACCGCGCGGGACGCTTGCCGCAGACGGCGCTGCTTATGGAGGCGGCGGAGAGTCTGGGCGCTGTGCCGCTGGTGCCGTTCATCGATCATGGCACGCAGGCGCTGGCGGATGCTGTCGGACGAGCGATGTGGCCGGAGGTGCGCGCCTGTGTGTTGGAGCGCCACGGCGCAGTGACGTGTGGTCGCTCGCTGGAGGAGGCATATTTCCTGACGGAATCGCTGGAACGGCTGGCAAAAACAGAAACCATCCTGGCGACTGTGAATTTCTGAACACAGCCGCTTTTTTTCTGAGGCGGGGTGTGATAGAATATAGTTGGTTTGTAAAAAAAGGGGGACGACACCGATGAATCACGAGAAAGCATTGCAATACTATGCGTCTGTTCTGGACGATGATCTGACGATTGGAGCAAATCATCTGCTTGATGATCTGCCGACGACATTCACGGCGACGGACTTCCTGTATTTTTTTGCGCTGAGAGATCGTTTCTGGTCGGATGTCGCCGATGAAGAGGAGCGGCTGATGACGAGCGCTGCGATGACGGAGTGTTATCTCAGCGCCTGGCTGCACATCCATTCCGGTGATTTTCGATTCAATGAACGTGTCCACGATCTTGAGCACTGCATCCTTTACGGGGATCTGCTCTCCGGGGCATTTTCGGAGCACCTGATCGCGCTGGATAAGATTGGGTTGCTCGAGCAGTGGCTGGACCTGTTGCAGAAGATCAACAGGGAATTGCTCGCCTATTCTCTGGAGGGGCGCAGCACGATGGAAAAGAAGTCCTGTCTGGTGAAACGCCTGGTGGAATACCTGGTGCCAGGGGACGATCAAGAAAGCATGACAAGCGATGCCGAGACGCTGCTTGTAGAGAACACGCTGCCTGGAGCGGCTTCTGTTTCTCTGGCGGCTCTGCGCGACTGTGCGCCAGACGCACCAGGGACTGCATGGTCCTCGAGCGTTGCACTTCGGGCATTTCGTGAATAGGTGGATACATGAAGAATTTAATGCAGCAACAAAAGATAAAAAATATACTCAAGGAAGTCGATGCCGAGCTTGAACGCCTGGTGAATGTGGACGATGCGTTTGTGCGCGAGTGTGCGCTGAACACGATCCGCGCCGGCGGCAAACGTCTGCGCCCGATCTTTGTGATCCTGAGTGCGCAGTATTTCGGCGTCAAAAATGAGGACATTGTCAAATTTGCATCGATCATGGAGCTGGTCCACACAGCTTCGCTGATACACGACGATGTCAACGACAATTCGGACCTGCGCCGTGGTCGGCCGACGATCAACGCGACCTACGACAACAACGTGGCGGTGCACATTGGCGTCTATATTCTCATCGAGGCGCTGAAGAAGGTCTACGAAGTGCCGCACACGAAGGAGCTTTTGCAGATCCTGACCCACACGGCTGTGGAAATGGCGCGTGGCGAGGTGGCGCAGCTGGCTTCGATGTTTGACACGGAGCAGACGATCGAAAGCTACAACTACCGCATCGAGCGCAAAACAGCGCTTTTGATCGCGATCTGCTGCCAGACGGGCGCGATCCTGAGCGACGCGTCGCCAGAAGAGGTGGACGCGTTCTACCGCTTTGGGCACCATCTCGGCATGGCGTTTCAGATCAAGGACGATATGCTGGATCTCTTGCCAGCGGATGACAAGATCGGCAAGCCGATCGGTCACGATCTCGAAAGCGGGCTGATCAATCTGCCAACGATCCTGCTTTTGCAGAAGGACTTCCCGGAAAAGGCAGAGATCGTGAACCGCATCCGCGCACGCTTCCCAAACGGTAAGGAAGATTTTGATTTCATCATTCCGTTCATCACGCAGGATGAGATCGTGGGCGCCTGTGAGGACACGATCCTTTACCACATCGACGCGGCCAAGGCCATTCTCGATGGCTTTGCGGACAATGCGACGCGTGATCTGCTCTATCAGACGGCGGATTATATTTACGAAAGGTCGATCTGATGGCGTTTGGATATTCTGTGATGCTGGACCTGGCCGGACGTCGGGCGCTTGTCGCCGGCGGCGGTGAGGTGGCGGCGCGCAAGATCCGTAGGCTGCTCGCTGCCGGCGCGGAGGTCACGGCGATCGCGCCGGCCTTCTGCGCGGAGATCGCCGAGGATTGTGTGCGCGGTCTGCTCCGCTGTGAACGGCGGGCATTTCAGCTTGCTGATATTGCGGCGCTGGATCCCTTCATCGTTTTTGCGGCGACGGATGATGCGGCGCTGAACAAAGCGATCGCCACGTATTGCGACGCGGCGCGTATTCTGGTGAATGCGATCACGGATCCGCAGAACGGCAATTTTTCCGTGCAGGCAGAGATACCACGTGCCCGCTATGCGGTGTCGGTCTCGACGTACGGTCAGGGGCCGGGATTTGCCAAGGCGCTGAGGGAATATCTCGAGCCTGCGCTCGACGAGCGGCTGGATCTGGCTGTTGAAGTCTATATCGGCGTGCGTCAGTGGCTGTTGGCGTCTGTGAACGATCCAAAGCAGCGCCAGGCGCAGATGCGTCGACTATCATTGAAAAGGATTTACGAACTGATCGATGCTGGGATCACCGATCATGACGAATTATCAGAGAGGGTGAAAGAATGGCTATCCTGCTCATTGGACTGAACCACAAGAGTGCACCGGTCGAAGTGCGCGAAAAAGTGTCTCTGTCCAGACCGCAGATCGAAAAATTGAGCGAAAAGATTCGTCAGGTGCAGTCTTTTTCAGGCTGCACCATTCTTTCGACCTGCAACAGAACCGAATTTTACGTCAATGGCGACTCTCCGTTTGCTGCTCAGGAGGATCTGATCAATCTCATGTGTAGCTACAGCGGGCTGACTCCGCGGGAGCTGGCGCCTTATCTCTACATCAAATTTAATCGCAACGCAGCGGAGCACCTGTTTACGGTGGCGGCGGGGATGGATTCGATGATCCTCGGCGAAAGTCAGATTCAGGGCCAGGTGCAGGATGCGTACGAATATGCGCTGAATTACGGCATTTCCGACAACATCCTGAACACGCTCTTTATGAACGCGCTCACCGTTGGCAAACGTGTGCGCACAGAAACGCAGATCGATCGCCACACGCTGAGTGTGAGCATTGCAGCGGTGGAGCTGGCGAAGGATTATTTCGGCGGGCTTACAGACCGCACGGTGCTTGTTTTGGGCGCTGGCGAAACCAGCGAGTTGACCTCGCGCTATCTCCTGGATGGCGGTGTGGACAGCATCATGGTGGCCAACCGCACCTACGAACGCGCGCAGTGGTTGGCTGGTGAGATCGGCGGCAGAGCGGTGAAATTCTCGGAGCTCGCGGATTATCTGCCGCAGGCGGATCTGATCATCTCGAGCACAGCCTCGCCAGTGCCGATCATCGAAAAGGCGGATCTCGTGGCGGCGCAACCTGACCGCGAAAAGCCGCTTCTGGTCATCGATATCGCTGTGCCGCGCGACATCCATCCGGATGTGGCGGAGCTGGCGTATGTGAAGCTCTACGACATCGACGACATGGAGCGCAAAACCGACGAGAATCTGCTGGCCCGCCAACAGGAGACGGAGAAGGCGCGCGCGATTGTGAACGAGGAGCTGGAGGATTTCTATTTCTGGCTCGATTCGCTCTGGGTGGTGCCGACGATTGTGAAAATGCGCGATCAGATTGAGCGCATCAAGCAGGCGGAGATCGAACGGGCGATCAATCGCATCGATCATCCGAGCGCGCGGGAGATCCACATCATCGAGCAGCTGGCCAACAGCATTGTCAACCGCTGGCTGCACCGGCCGATCATCAACATGAAGGCGCTGGCCGGTAAGCGCGCAGACAAGATCGACTGCTACATCAATGCCATCAACGATTTATGGGGACTGGACAATGACGAAGAAAATCATTAAGGTAGGCTCGCGCGACAGCCAGCTTGCACTCTGGCAGACGCGCTACGCCATTGAACAACTGAAAAAGGTATTCACAGATACAGAGTTTGAGATCGTCGATCTCAAGACGAAGGGTGACAAGATCCTCGATGTGTCGCTGTCGAAGATTGGCGATAAGGGGCTTTTCACCAACGAGCTGGAAGCGATGATGCTCTCCGGCGAGATTGATATGGCGGTGCACAGCCTCAAGGATATGCCGACGAGCTTGCCGGAAGAGCTGGCACTGACCTGTTTCTTGACGCGCTACGACCATCGCGATGCGCTGCTGACGAAGCATCCCGGCGGCATCATGGAGCTGCCAGAGGGTGCGATCGTGGGTACGTCGAGCCTGCGCCGCCGCTCACAGCTGTTGGCGATGCGGCCAGATCTGGAGGTGCGCGATCTGCGTGGCAATGTGAACACGCGCCTGCGCAAGTACCACGAAGGCGATTTCGATGCGGTGATCTTGGCTGTGGCCGGGCTGGAACGCCTGGGTCTGGGCGCAGAGATCAGCGCGCATCTGGACGATGAGGTCTTCATTCCGGCTGTTGGGCAGGGGGCGCTGGTCATCGAATCCCGCGCCGACCGCACAGATCTGCTGGAAAAATTCGCTCTGGTGAACGATGAATCCACCTATCGCTGCGTGTCTGCGGAACGTGCCTTTATGTGCGCGCTGGACGGTGGCTGCCAGGTGCCGATGGGCGCCTACGCCAGCATTGCGGAAGGCGTGCTGACGATCTACGGCTTTGTTGGCGCGGTGGATGGTTCCGTCATGCTGCGCGCCAGCGCCAGCGGACCGGAAGAGGACTACGAAGGTCTGGGACGGGCGCTGGCTGGCAAGCTTCTGGCAGAAGGCGCGCGTGAGATTCTCGAAGCGATCAGAAATGAACAATGAAGGAGATGCCATGAACAAAGGTTATGTATATCTGGTGGGCGCAGGTCCTGGGGACATCGGGCTCATCACTGTGAAAGGATTGGAATGCATCCAGCGTGCAGACGTGATCGTCTATGACCGTCTGGCAAATCCGCGTCTGCTTTCCTATGCGCGGCCGGATGCGAAATACATTTATGTAGGCAAGACGCCGGATCACCACACACTGAAGCAGGAAGAGATTAACGAGGTGTTGGTCGAAGAAGCGCTGCAGGGACAGGTGGTGACGCGTCTCAAGGGCGGCGATCCTTATGTCTTCGGACGCGGAGGCGAGGAAGGTGAGCGTTTGCGTGAAGCAGACGTGCCGTTTGAAGTGGTGCCGGGGATCACCTCGGCGATCGCTGTGCCATCGTATGCGGGGATTCCGGTGACGCACCGTCATCTGACCTCGACGTTTACGGTCATCACCGGCCACGAGGATCCACTGAAGGCGTCGAGCCAGATCAACTGGCAGCGTCTGGCGGAGGATCCTGGGACGCTGATCTTCCTCATGGGCGTGGGTCATCTTGCGCAGATCGTGGCGCAGCTGGTAGACCACGGCAAGAGCGCGGCGACGCCGATCGCCCTGATCCGCTGGGGCACGCGCCCTGAGCAGGAGGTGGTCGTGGGAACGCTGGCAACGATCGTGGAGGATGTGGCACGGGCCGGGCTGACTTCACCGGCGATCATCATTGTCGGCGAGGTGGTGACGATGCGCGACACCCTCAGCTGGTTTGAACAGAAACCGCTCTTCGGTCAGCGTATTCTGGTGACGCGTGCGCGCGAGCAGGCCAGTGTCTTTTCTCGCATGATCGAGGAGGCTGGCGGCGAAGCCTGGGAGGCACCGACGATCGCAATCGATTCTGCGGCGGAAACGCCGGAGCTGCGAGACGCGGTGGCAAAAGCGGGCAGTTACGACTGGATCATCTTCACGAGTGTCAACGGGGTGCAGGCGTTCTTCGACGCGATGCGTGAAAGCGGCCTGGACATTCGCAGCCTCGGCAAGGCGAAGATCTGCGCCATCGGCCCAAAGACGAAGGAAGCGCTCGAGGCGAAAGGCCTCATCGTGGCAGCGATGCCGGAAAGATTCGTCGCTGAAAGCGTGCTCGAATGTCTGAAGCCGCTGCTCAACTTTGGTGAAAAGATCCTCCTGCCGCGCTCGGATCTGGCACGCACGCTGCTTGTGGACACGCTGCGCGATCTGGGCATGAAGGTGGATGAGGTGGTCGCCTACCGCACGAAGAAGGTTGATCGCTTCAACGACGAGATCCTCGAAAAGCTGCGTGACAAATCAATCCACATTGTCACCTTTACGAGCTCGTCAACGGTGAAGAATTTTATGGAGCTGGTCGGCGACAAGGAGATCCTTGAGGGGATCCGTCTTGCCTCGATCGGCCCTGTGACAACAAAAACACTGGCGGAGTTCGGCCTTACGCCGGACATTGAAGCCACGGACTATACGATCAAGGGACTTTTCAATGCGATTGTGGGAACTGTGAACAAGGAGGATGCCTGATGTTTCCAGAAGTAAGAATGCGTCGTTTGCGGAGAACGCAGAACATCCGCAACATGGTGCAGGAAGTTCAGCTGAATATGAACGACTACATCTATCCGATTTTTGTCATCGAAGGCCAGGACATCAAAAATGAGATCCCGTCAATGCCGGGGATCTATCAGTTTTCTCTGGATCATCTGCTGGAAGAGGTGCAGCGCGCGGTGGATGCTGGCGTGATCGCGATCATGCTCTTTGGCATTCCTGCAAAGAAGGATGAATGCGGCTCGGAGGCCTACAACGACGACGGCATCATCCAGCAGGCGGTGCGCCTGGTGCGCACCCATTATCCGGAGCTGGTGATCTCGACGGATGTCTGCATGTGTGAATACACGAGCCACGGCCACTGCGGCCTGATCAAGGGCGAGACGGTCGACAACGACAGCACGCTGGAACTCCTGGCGAAGATTGCTGTGAGCCATGCCAAGGCGGGCGCAGACATTCTTGCACCATCGGACATGATGGACGGGCGCATTGGCGTGATCCGCGACGCGCTGGATGAGGCTGGCTACAAGGATGTGATCATCATGGCCCATGCTGTCAAGTATGCGTCAAGTTTCTACGGTCCATTCCGCGACGCGGCGGAATCGGCACCGCATTTTGGCGACCGCAAGAGCTATCAGATGGATCCGGCCTCGGGCACGCGCCAGGCGCTGGCAGAGATCGCCCTGGATGTGGAAGAAGGGGCGGACATGGTCATCGTCAAGCCGGGCCTGCCATATCTCGATCTCGTTTCGGCGGCTTATGAGAACACGCTGGTGCCAGTCGTCGCCTATAACGTCAGCGGCGAATATGCGATGGTCAAAGCGGCGGCCCAGAACGGCTGGATCGACGAAAAAGCCATTGTGATGGAAATGATGCTTGCGTTCAAGCGTGCAGGTGCGAAAATGGTGATCACCTATCACGCGATCGATATCGGAAACTGGTTAAAGGAGAACTGATCATGAGCTACACATTTGAAAAATCCAAAGCTGCTTTTGCCCGCGCTCAGGAGGTCATCCCTGGCGGCGTCAACAGCCCAGTGCGCGCCTTCAAGGCTGTCGGCGAGGCACCTGTCTTCGTGAAGCACGGCGAAGGTGCCCACATCATCGACATCGACGGTCAGACCTATGTGGATATGGTCTGCTCCTGGGGTCCGCTGATCCTGGGACACCGCCATCCAGCGGTTGTGGCTGCGATCCAGGAGGCTCTTGAACACGGCACGACCTTTGGCATGCCGACGGAGCTGGAAACTGAGATGGCGGCGCTGATCTGCGAGCTGATCCCATCTGTGGAGATGGTGCGCATGGTCTCCTCCGGCACGGAGGCGACGATGAGCGCGCTGCGTCTGGCGCGCGGCTACACCGGGCGCGATCTGATCGTGAAATTTGAAGGCTGCTACCACGGCCACGCCGATCATCTGCTGATCAACGCTGGCAGCGGCGCCATGACCTTCGGTGTGCCATCGAGCCCTGGTGTGCCGGCAGATGTGGCCAAGGAAACGCTGGTGGCCAAGTACAACGATCTGGCGAGTGTGCGCGCCCTCTTTGAGGAGCATCCAGCGGAGATCGCCGCGGTCATCGTTGAGCCGATCCCAGGCAACATGGGCCTGATCATGCCGGAAGAGGGCTTCCTCGAAGGCCTGCGCGAAATCACCAGCGAATACGGCGCTGTGCTCATCTTCGACGAGGTCATCAGCGGCTTCCGCGCCAGCGCTGGCGGGGCGCAGAAGGTCTTCGGTGTGATGCCGGATCTCACCTGCCTTGGTAAGATCATCGGCGGCGGCCTGCCAGTTGGGGCGTTTGGCGGCAAGCGCGAGATCATGGCGCATCTTTCGCCATCCGGCCCTGTCTATCAGGCAGGAACCCTCAGCGGCAATCCGCTGGCGATGAGCGCTGGCTTTGCGGCGCTTTCTGTGCTCAAGAACGAACAGCCATACGATGCCCTCGCTGCCAAAGGCGCTGCCCTGGCAGATGGCCTGCGCGCCCTTGCTGCTAAGCACAGCGTTGCTGTGACAGTGAACCAGTTCGGCTCATTGCTCACGGTTTTCTTCACAGACCGCCCAGTGCATTGCTATGCCGATGCGACAACGTCCGACACGGCGAAGTTTGCAACCTTCTTCAGCACCATGCTCGCGAATGGGGTGCATCTGCCACCATCCCAGTTTGAATGCTGGTTCCTGTCCACAGCGCACAGCCAGGACGACCTCGACAAGGTGCTGGCTGCTGCCGATCTGGCGTTTGCTGAAGTGAGCAAGCTCTGATGTACAGAAAACATTTTATCCAAACCTTCGGCTGTCAGATGAACGAGCACGACAGCGAGGTCATGGCAGGGCTTTTGGACGAGCAGTTTTACGTGCCGACCAAGGACATCAAGGAAGCCGATCTCATCTTGCTGAACACCTGCTGCATCCGCGAAAAAGCCGAGAGCAAGGTGCTCTCCATGCTCGGCAGCCTCAAGCGGCTCAAAGCTGCCAAGCCCGATCTCGTCGTCGGCGTCTGTGGCTGCATGATCCAGCAGAAGAACATCGTGCCAAAGATCTTGCACGCTGCGCCTTTTGTGAACCTCATGTTCGGCACCAACAACATGAACAAGTTGCCCGACTATCTCGCGCAGATCGCCCAGAGCGGCCAGCCTGTTTACGAGATCATCGAGGAGGATTCCAGCGCCGATCTCAAACTGCCGGCGCACCGCGCCTATCCATTCAAGGCCTTTGTCAACATCATGTATGGCTGCAACAACTTCTGTACCTACTGCATCGTGCCTTATGTGCGCGGACGCGAGCGCAGCCGCCGCCGAGAGGACATCGTCGAAGAGGTGCGGGCTCTTGCCGCCGACGGCGTGCGCGAGGTCATGCTCCTGGGTCAGAACGTCGACAGCTACGGCAACGACTTCGAGACTCCCGTCAGCTTCGCCAGCTTGCTGGCTGAGATCGACACCATTCCCGGCATCGAGCGCATCCGCTTTATGACCTCGCATCCCAAGGATTTCTCCCTGGAGCTGATCGATGTCATCAAAAACAGCCAGCACATTTGCCACGCGCTGCATCTGCCGGTGCAGAGCGGTTCCGACAATGTGCTCCGTCGCATGAACCGCAAATACGACCGCGCCCGCTATCTCGAGATTGTCCGCGCCATGCGTGAAGCGTTGCCAGACGCCGCCATCACCACCGACATCATCGTCGGCTTTCCTGGCGAAACAGAGGCCGATTTTCAGGACACCCTCGACCTCGTCGAGACCTGCCAGTTTGACAACGCCTTTTCCTTCATTTATTCGCCGCGTCCAGGCACAGCCGCTGCCAAATTTGACGATCAGATCCCGCTGGAGGTCAGCAAGGAACGTTTGCAACGCTTGAACGCCGCTCTCTCTAAATGGAGCTTATACCACAACAAAAAATATGAAGGCAAAACCGTGCAGGTTTTGGTTGAAGGTTTGAGCGAAAACAACGATAATATGCTTAGCGGAAAAACCGATTCCGCGAAGACCGTCATCTTCAAAGGGGATCCGTCCCTCATCGGTACATTTGTCAACGTTACCATTACCACGGCACAGACGTGGGTATTAAAAGGAAATTTGGAGGAACAAAAATAATGAGTATTTACGACAAAGCAAAAGCACTTGCTGACGAGATCCAGAACTGCGACGAACTGCGCCGCGTCAAGGAAAGCGAGCTCAAGATGCTGATCGATATGGAAGCACGCCAGATCGTCGAGACCTATCAGCAGATCCAGATGGACGCCATCAACGCCGGCATCGCTTACGACGACCTCGACGACGCCAAAAAGGCTGAACTCACCGAGCTCGAAAACAAGATGCAGGAAAACGCCGTCATCATGGAATATATGAACGCCAACCAGGAACTCAATCAGATGCTCGAATCTGTCAACATGATCATCATGAGCGCCCTGAACGACAACAACGGTGGTGGCTGCTCCAGCTGCAGCTCCGCTGGCAACTGTGGCGAAAACGACTGCTGCACCAGCTGTGGCCATTGAGGAATATCCTTCAAAATAGTTGCTGAGAAATAGTGAAAGCCCTGTAGCTTACATCAATTGTACGATGTCGCTACGGGGCTTTTTGCGTCGAAGAAGAGATCCTGACGGTTATGTTCTGACACTGCGAAATAATATTGTGTCAGCCGCAGATGGCTCCTGTGCGAGAGGAAGAGCTAGTGGCTGTTGACGTTGAAAATTGGCGGCGTTTGGTGTACTATATAGAGTGGTAAAATTATACGAAATGAAGGAAACGAACTATGACGATATTACAGGCCAACGGTCTTGAGAAGGTGTTCATCACTAATACCATATTCAAGGACATCAGCTTTTCGATCAACGCCGGGCAGAAGGTGGGGCTTGTCGGGCCCAACGGCGCCGGCAAATCGACGCTGATGAAATGCATCGCCGGGCTGGAGGAGCTCGATGGCGGTACGCTTTCCTTTGCTAAGGGCGCAAACTTTGGCTATCTGGCGCAGCGGGTGGATTTTGATCTGGAGAAGACGCTGCGCGAAGTCATCCTCGAAGCGTTTGCAGATGTGCTGGCTCTTAACACAGAGATCCGCCAGCTCGAGCTTGACATCTCGTCGGAGGAAGACGCGGAGAAACAGGCCGCGCTTTTGCACGATTATCAGGAAAAACAGGAACGCTACGAAAAGCTTGGCGGCTATGCCGTCGAGAGCCACGTCAAGGGTATTGTGCTGGGGCTGGGCTTCGCAGAGAGCGATCTCGAGCGCCGCGTGGAAAGCTTCAGCGGCGGCGAGCGCACGCGTGTGATGCTGGCGCGCCAGCTGGCGCGGGATCCGGACATCCTGCTGTTGGACGAGCCGACGAACCATCTCGACCTGCCCGCCATCGAATGGCTGGAAGTGTTCCTGAAAAATTTCAAGGGCACCGTGCTCGTCATTTCCCACGACGAATATTTTCTCGATGCCATCGTCGATACGGTGATGGATCTGGAGAATCAGAGCCTGACAACTTATCCTATGGGTTTCTTCAAATATAAGGAAGAAAAGAAGCGCCAGCGTGCCGTGCAGCACAAGCATTTTCTCGAGCAGCAGAAGCACATCGCCAAGGAGCTCGAATACATCCGCCGCAACCGCGCCGGTGTCAATTCCAAGCAGGCGCGCGGGCGTGAGAAAAAACTCATGCGCGAGACGCGCCTTGCAGATATCACAGAAACAGAAAACATCAACATTGGCACCTACGCAGTCGATGAGAGTGCGCGTTTCGTGCTGTCTGTGAACGGGCTGGATCTCGATGTCTGCGGCAAGCATTTGACAGAGAATCTCACCTTCGATATCCAGGCGCGGGAGAAGGTCGCCATCATCGGGCGCAATGGTGTCGGCAAAAGCTCGCTCTTGAAAAAGATCATCACAGAGATCGAATCTGGCGAATCGAAAACCGTCAAGCTTGGCAATCGCGTGCGCTACGCCTACTTCGATCAGCATCAGATGGCGCTGGATGAATCTCTCACCGTGCTGGAGCAGACCCTCGCCAGCTGCGATCTTAAGATCAGCGAGGCCAAGACCCTGCTGGCGCGCTATCTCTTCCGCGAGGACGACCTCGAGCGGAAAGTCGCGCTGCTTTCCGGTGGGGAAAAGGTGCGCCTGTCGTTTATGATCCTGCTCTTCCGCGAGCCGAATTTCCTCATCCTCGACGAGCCGACCAATCACCTCGACATGGAATCCAAGGAGATCATCGTCCACTTCCTCAAAGCCTTCGAAGGCGCGATCCTTGTCGTCTCCCACGACCGCGAGGTCTTAAACGGTGTCACTGAGCGCACGCTGGAGATGGAAGGCGGCACGCTCACCGCTTATCTCGGGAATTACAGCTATTACAAGGAAAAGAAGGAGCTCTTACAGGCGCTGGCTCAGGAGCAGGCCACGCAGGCGCAAAAGGCCGCAGCCACGCCAGTCACAGCGCCAAAGAAGCGCGCACCAAGCGTCAGCAAGAGCAAGCTGCGCACAGAGATCGAGCGCCTTGAACAGAAAATCGAAGAGGTGGAAGAAAAGATCGACGCCCTCAACGACGCGCTGACTCAGCCAGGTGCGCGTTACAGCGAGATCGCCCGCGAGCTTGACGAAGCGAACGCGGACCTCGAGGAAACCATGGAAACCTGGCAGGAAAAATCCGAGCTGTTGGAGGAGGCACAGAGCAGATGATGAATAAGCCAGAACTTTTGTTGCCGGCCGGCGATCTGGATACTGCAAAGCGCGCGATCGACCACGGCGCCGATGCTGTGTATGTCGGCCTCGACCGCTTCAGCGCGCGGGCGAAAGCGACAAATCTCAGCCTGGCAGAAATGCGCGAAGCCATCGAATATGCCCATGCGCGCGGTGCGAAAATCTTCTGCGCCCTCAACATCCTCCTTTTCAACGACGAGCTCGAGGATGCGATCAAGGCCGTGGCCGAGCTGGTCGGTTTTGGTATCGACGCCTTCATCGTGCAGGATTTCGGCCTGGCAACGCTCTCGCTCAGTCATTTTCCTGAGACAGAGGTGCACGCGTCGACACAGATGGCTGTGATGAATGTCTGCGGAGCAGAGACAATGGCCGCCCTCGGCTTCGACCGCGTTGTCCTCGCACGCGAGACATCGTTGGAGATGATGCAGGCCATTCGCGCCGCCAGCGCCATCGACCTCGAGGTGTTCGTGCAGGGGGCGCTCTGTGTCAGCTATTCTGGCCTCTGCTATATGTCGAGCCTGGCTGGCGACCGCAGCGGCAACCGCGGCCAGTGCGCCCAGCCCTGCCGTAGACGCTACGCCCTTGTCGAACGCGACGGCAAAAAGGAGCAGCGCATCACGGAGCAGTATCTTCTGAGCCCGAAGGACATGAACCTGCTCGGCGATCTTTCTGCGCTTATGAACGTTCCTGTGCAATCCCTGAAGATCGAAGGCCGCATGAAGCAGCCGGAATACGTGGCGCTGATGGCGGATGTTTACCGCAAGCACATCGACCGCATCGCCGCCGGATTGCCGCAGGACGATGCAGAGATGGCGCAGGATCTGCGCAATATGGCCGTCGTTTTCAACCGTGAAGGATTTTCGACCGCCTATCTCCACGGCGTGCCGGGCTGCTTCATGATGAGCTTGCACACACCGAAGAACACCGGCATCCCCCTCGGCGAGATCGTGCGGCTGACAAAATCGAGCTGCAGCGTTCGACTGGCAGAGCCCCTCGCCAATGGCGACGGCGTCGCGCTTTATGACGCTGCGCTGGCGCCAATCTGGGGCGGCTATCTCGATCAGCTGAAGGACGAACGCGGCGAAACGCGCAAAGCTTTCGCTGCCGGCGAGGTTGTCAGCTTCCGCCACACGGTCGATGCGGCGCGTCTGGCAGAGGTCGCCTGCTGCTACAAAACCTTCGACAAGGAGCTTTCCAAGTCGCTCTTGAAAATGCGCAGCCTGCCGCTGCAGCCGGAGGAGAAGGGCACGCTGCATTTCTACGTCAGCGCCGTGCCGGAAACGCCATTCGCTGTCGATGTGCTCTGCGAAAGCGCAGCAGGGGAGACCCTGTCCTACCACTGGGCCTCGGACTACGTCGTCGAGTTGTCGCGCAATGGCCGCTCGAGCCGTGAGGTCATCGAGGGCGCGCTGCACAAGTTGGCGAACACCGACTACCACGCCGGCACCGTCGAGATCAGCGGCCCCGACGCCGCGTTCGTGCCGATGAGCGTGGTCACAAAAGCGAAGAACGCTGCCGTGGCCCACTTCGACGCCGTGCTTTCCGGCGCAGAGCTGGAGCAGGAGGAAGCGCCGTACGATGCGAAAGCGCGCGTGGAAGAATGTCTCAGCGTGCTCGACGAGATCCCGCCACAGATCCGCTTCCCGCACACGCCGACGCTCACCGTGCAGGTGCGCACCGCTGCCCAGGCCGAAGCGGCGCTGGCTGCCGGTGCTGAGGAGCTGAACGTGCTCCTCCTCGACAGCCACACGCGCGACGGCCTCACAGATGCAGAGGTTCTCGTCCTCGCCGAGCGCTGTCCGCTGCTCGTCTCGCTGCCGCCGCTCATTAAGACGTCGGAGGAAGAGGCTCATCTCACAGCGCGGCTGCAGGTGCTCCGCGACGGCGGCATCACACGCTTCATGGTCGCGAACATCGGCCAGATCAAGCTCGTCGACGACCTCGGCATCGACTTCATGGCCGGCGATTATCAGCTGAACCTGACCAATGACCTCACCGCTGCAGCGCTCTCGCAGATCGGTCTCTCGCGCCAGACCATCTCCATCGAAATGGACCACGCGCGCATGCAGGAATTATCCGCCATCGGCACGATCCCGCTGGAGCTTGTCATCTACGGCCGACTGCCGGCGATGAACACGCGCTGCTGCCCGATGGGTAATATCGTCGGTGCGCGCGAAACGGATCAGCCTTGCACGCGGCCCTGTGTGCGCAGAAGCTACGCGTTGGAGCGCGACGGACGTCGCTACGTCCTGGTCGGCGATCGCTTCTGCAACGTCTACATTCTGAACGACCGCACCTACAGCCTGCTCGGGCATCTCAAAGAGATCGCCGCGCTTTCCCTCGATTACTGGCGCATCGCCGGCGCGTTCATGACGCCGCAGGAGATCTCAGGCATCGTGCAGGAGACGCGCGCCCTGCGTGCCCAGATCCTCTCTGAGAGCGACCAGCAGGCACTGCACATTTTCCAGACAAACACAACAGACGGACATTTTGTCAAAGGAGTTCGATAAGTTGTCTTACTATAAAAACAGTCCTGTTTTAGAAAAACTAGAGTTTACCAAGATCCGCGATCTTCTTGCCGCCGAGTGCAGCTCGCATCTCGGCAAGCGCCGCGCAGCCATGTGCTTTCCCAGCGACGACCGCGACCAGATCATCGCCTGGCAGGAGGAGACTGCAGAGATCGTTTCGATGATCGCCGTCGGCGAGCAGATTCCCCTCGGCGGCATCCGCGACCTCACCGACATCCTGAAAAAGCTGCGCATCCATCAGGTGCTCGAAGCCGGCGACTTTCTCGACATCGAGCGCTCCCTTTACGCCGCGAAAAATCTCAACGCCTTTTTCCGCGCCAAGAAAAGCGGCTACCACCTCGTGCGCATGGCGGAATATGGTGACGCCCTTGTCGTCAACGACGATCTGCGTACGCGCATCAACCGCACCATTCGCGAGGACGGCTACGTCCTCGACAGCGCCTCCGCCGAGCTTGGGCGCATCCGCAAGGAGCTGGCGAGCATGACCCAGGCCATCCGCCGTCGCATGGATCAGCTCGCGAAGAGCAGCAGCCTCGCCGACGCTCTGCAGGATCAGATCGTCACCGTGCGCGGCGACCGCCTCGTTATCCCGATCAAGGTGGAGCACAAGAGCCGCGTGCCTGGTATCATTCACGACCAGTCCGCCAGCGGTTCGACGATCTATGTGGAGCCTGCCGAGCTCGTGCCGATGAACAACAAGGTGAACCAGCTTGAGCAGGATGAGCGCCATGAGATCTACCAGATCCTCAAGAGCCTCTCCGAGGAATGTGCCGGTGAATATCACACCCTCAAGAGCAACATGTATCAGCTCGGCATCATCGATTTCACCGTCGGCAAGGCCCAGCTCGCCATCAAGATGGACGCCATCGCGCCGCGCACGCTGGCGGACACGACGCTGCACCTGGCGCGCGCCTATCATCCGCTGCTGCATCGCGAAACCGCCGTGCCGATCAGCCTGCACATGGACAGCGACACGCGCATCATCGTCATCACCGGGCCAAACACCGGTGGCAAAACGGTGACGCTGAAAACCGTCGGTCTGCTCGTGCTGATGCATCAGGCTGGGCTCCACGTGCCCGTGCATCCGGAGACAGAGATGGGCATTTTCGACAAGGTGTTCGTGGACATTGGCGACGAGCAGAGCATCGAGCAGTCGCTGAGTACGTTCTCCTCGCATCTCGTGAACATCTGCGAGATCATGAAAAATCTCGACGCCCAGTCCCTCGTTCTCTATGACGAGCTCGGCGCCGGCACTGATCCTGGCGAAGGGGCAGCGCTGGCTACAGCCATTCTCGAAAAAAACCGCGCAGTGGGCTGTAAAACGCTGGCGACGACCCATTACAGCGAGCTCAAGACCTACGCCTATCAGACAGAGGGCGTGCAGAATGCGAGCATGGCCTTCGACGTCGAGACCCTGCGCCCAACGTATCGGTTGGTGATCGGTGTCTCCGGTGAATCGAACGCCTTCGCCATCGCCGAGCGCATCGGTCTGCCGAACGCGATCATCGAGAGTGCCCGCGAGATCCAGGAGGCGAACCAGAACGAGCTCATCGACAAGGTCAAGAACCTTGAATCGCTGCAGCGCCGTCTCAACGAACAGGAGGCCGCGTTTGCCGACGAGCGTCGTCAGATCGACGAAGAAAAGCAGGCGCTGCGCGCCAAGCTCGCCGAGCTTGACGACTACCGCGTCAAAGTGGAGCGGGAGGCTAACGCCGAAGCGGTGCAGTTGCTTGAAAAGGCGCGCCAGCAGGTGCAGGAAGTAAACGACGAGCTCAGAGAGCTGCGCAAGCAGGATCATCTCCAGGCTTCCGTCGGCCTTTCTGACATTCGCAAAAACCTCGATAAATCCCTCGACCGCGTCAAGCCTAAGAAGAAGCAGATGGCAAGCGCCAGCGAGCCGCTCAACATCAGCAAGATCAAACCAGGCGACGAGGTCTATCTCAACAATTACAACATGAACGCGACGGTGCTCGCCGTCCATCCTGCAAAAAAAACGCTGGATGTGCAGGCCGGCATCATCAAATCGACAGTCAAAATCACAGACGTCAGCCGCGCCTCGAAATCGCGCCAGGCCAAGCCTGTGACAGCGCGCCGCGGCTCGATGAAGGTCAAGCAGGTGCGCTCGGAGATCGATCTGCGCGGCATGACCGTCGACGAAGCGCTGGTGGCTGTGGATCGCTTCATCGATGACGCCTATCTGAACAATCTCAGCCAGGTGCACATCATCCACGGCAAGGGCACCGGCGCTTTGCGCAAAGCGATCAAGGAAAAGCTTTCCGCCAGCAAATACATCAAACAATTCTACTACGCGCCAGCTAACGAAGGCGGCGACGGCGCGACCATCGCCGTTCTCAAATAAAGGCAGCAACAGAAAGGACACACCATGCTAGGAAACACCCCGATGTTTGTTCAATACAAGAAGATCAAGGATCAGTACAAAAACATGATCCTCTTTTACCGTCTCGGCGATTTCTACGAAATGTTCGACGAGGACGCCAAAAAAGCCAGCGAGCTGCTCGGCCTCACGCTGACAGCGCGCGACGGCGGGAACGACATTAAGGTGCCGATGTGTGGTGTGCCTTTTCATTCTGCCGAGGTCTACATCAAAAAGCTGATCGCCCTCGGCGAAAAAGTTGCCATCTGTGAGCAGACAGAAGATCCCAAAGCCGTCAAGGGACTCGTGCGCCGCGAGGTCATCCGCATCGTCACGCCGGGGATGATCCTCGAGGACAACATCCTCGAGCAGTCGTCGAACTACATCATCGCCGTCGTCGGCAAAAAACAGTACGGCCTCGCCATTGCCGATGTTTCCACCGGGGAATTTCTCGTCACCCAGGTTGAGGACAGCGAAGCGCTGTTGCGGGAGATCTGCAAGTTTCATCCCTCGGAATGTGTGTTTTCTGACGAGGACACAGCGCTCTATCAGCTTTTCACCGAGCATGATGACGAGTTTCGCGGCATGAGCCTGTCGCCGTACAATTCGTATCTGTTTAAGGAGAAAAACGCCAGCGAGCGGCTGCTGGAGCATTTTCATATCAACGACCTCGCTGTTTTGGGCTTCAACGCCCCTGGGCGGGAAGGTCCGGCGATCACAGCGGCGGCGGTGCTTCTCGGCTACATCCAGGAAATGCTGCGCATCGAGCCGAAGCACATGTTGCAGCTGACGCGTTATCGCATTGACAGCGTCATGCAGCTGGATCTTTTCACAAAGAAAAACCTCGAGCTTGTCGATTCGCTGAACGACCACCATGGCACCGCGCTCTTCGACATCCTCAACAAAACTGCGACCTCAGCCGGCGCTCGTTTATTGCGGCGCTGGATCGAGGAGCCTCTCATCGATCCGGCAGAGATCGCGCTGCGCCAGGAGGCCACCGACGAGCTTTTCAGCAATTATCTGCTGCGCGCGACCTTTGCCAACCTCCTGGGCGAGATCCAGGACATTGAGCGCATTGCTTCGCGCATTTCCTGCGGCTCTGCTTCGCCGCGCGATCTCGTTTCGCTGAAAAATTCCCTGGCGTCGTTGCCAGAGATCCATCAGGCGTTGCGAAGCTGCACGAATCCGCTCTTCCGTCAGTTTGATGCGGCGTTCGACGATCTTCAAGACGTCACGGCGCTGATCGCTGAGAGCATCCTCGATGCGCCGTCTTATCTGGCGCGCGACGGCGGCGTCATCCGTCCAGAGTACAACGCCGATCTCGCCGAGCTTTCTGAGCTCGTCACAAACGGCAAGGGCTGGCTTGAGCGCTATCTCGAAGCCGAGAAGCAGGCGACGGGCATTAAAAATCTCAAGATCGGCTACAACAAGGTCTTCGGCTATTATCTCGACGTCACGAAATCCTACCAGAACCTCGTGCCTGAGACTTATCAGCGCAAGCAGACGCTGGCCAACAGCGAGCGCTACATCACCGAAGAGCTGAAGGATATGGAAAACAAGCTCCTCACAGCGTCTGAGCGCGCCAAAGCGCTGGAGGTGGAGCTCTTCAAGCAGGTCGTCGAGACGTTGCAGCAGTCGGTGGAGCGTTTGCTCCACGCGAGCCGCATCCTGGCGACGATCGATGTTTTCGTCTCTTTCGCCACCGTTGCCGTCGAGCACCATTACTGCAAGCCGACGCTCACTGCGGACGCGTTGGACATCCAGGGCTTGCGCCATCCGGTCATCGAGCGCCAGCACCAGCTCGGCGAATTTACGCCGAACGACGTGCGCTTCGACGAAAGGGAGCAGCGTCTGATCATCATCACCGGGCCAAACATGAGCGGCAAGAGCACCTACTGCCGCAGCATCGCCCTGGCAGCGATCATGGCGCAGATCGGCTGCTTTGTACCGGCGAGTCAGGCGGAGATGAAGGTGTTCGACCGTGTTTTCGCGCGCATCGGCGCCAGCGATCATCTGGCCAGCGGGCGCAGCACCTTCATGGTCGAGATGAACGAAGTCGCGACGATCACCGGCAATGCCACGCGCGACAGCCTCATCGTTCTCGATGAGGTCGGCCGCGGCACCAGCACCTACGATGGTCTGGCGCTGGCGACGGCGATCACCAGATACATCAACGAAAAGATCGGCGCCTGCACACTCTTTGCGACCCATTATCACGAGCTGACAGCGCTGGAATCGGAGACCGGCATCGTCAATTACACCGTCTCAGTTTACGAGGACGCGCGGGAGATCATCTTCCTGCACAAGATCGTGCCTGGCTCAGCGAGCAAGAGCTACGGCATCCACGTTGCGAAAAAAGCCGGCATCCCACAGGCGATCACCGAGCTGGCGACGCGCGTGCTGGCCGATCTGGAAGCGCAGGAAGGCAACGCAGGCAGCGTGCCGGTGGCCGACTACGCTTTCACAGAAGCTGTAGAGCCGACGCTGCCGGATTGGGTCGGAGAGCTTGCAGCGCTGGATGTGGAAAATATGACGCTGCGCGACATGGCCGGAGCGCTGATGGATTTCGTTGAAAAAGCACAACAGGAACAACGTTAGGAGGTCATTCATGGGGATCATTCACATACTGGATGCGCGTGTCGCCAACCAGATCGCTGCCGGCGAGGTCATCGAACGGCCACTGTCGGCGGTGAAGGAGCTGGTCGAAAATGCGCTGGATGCGCACGCCACGAACATTACCGTTGAGATCGACGGTGGCGGCGTAGATCTGATCAAGGTGACCGATGACGGCGACGGATTTTACAAGGACGACCTGCCGTTGGCCATAGAGCGTCACGCCACGAGCAAGATCAGCGATTTCAACGACGTCTATCGCCTGAACACCTTCGGCTTTCGCGGCGAGGCGCTGGCGTCGATTGCAGTGATCAGCCGTTTGCGTATCACCAGCGGTCAGTCTGAAACAGAACCGGCGCACGTGTTCACCTCTGACGCCGACGGCAACACCGCCCTTTCTGTGGCAGCGCCACGCAAAGGCACCTGCATTGAGGTGCGGGATCTCTACTATAATGTGCCGGCACGAAAAAAATTCGTTCGCTCGAACAGCCACGAGAGTGCGCTGATCTACGACCTCATCTGTAAATTTGCGCTGGGATTTCCGGCGGTGAATTTCACCTATCTGAGCGGCGGCGAGGTCGTCTTCTCCTCGAATCAGCTCGACAGCGTCGAGGATCTGCTGCACTACATCTACGGCGAGAGCGAAAGCGGCAAGATCATCCATATCAAAGACGATGGCTTCTACCAGAAGCAGCGCGTCGAGGCGTGGTTTTTCCCGCCGAGCGTGACGCGCAAAAATCGCAACCACATGACCTATTTTGTCAACGGGCGTTTGATCGAAAGCCGCGAGCTGGATCAGATCATCGACGAAGCCGTCTACACCCTCGTGCCGAAGGGGCGCTTTTTGATCTGTGTGCTCAAGCTTGAGCTGCCGGCGTTCAACGTCGATGTCAACATCCATCCGTCGAAGAAAGTGATCAAGTTCAAAAACCTCGAGGAATGGCGCAGCACGCTCGTGACGCTGCTCAAGGAAGAGCTTTGGCTCTCGCGGCTGTCTGTGCCGTTTCCGGTGAATGCGCCGGAGGAACCGTTTGCGCTGAAGCAGCAGAAGGTGGAGGCGCCGGTGAAGCCGCAGACGCTGGATTTCTCCGCGCCGCAAAAACCACAGTCGCCGCCGCAGATCTTGCGCCGTGAGACGCCACGCGTCATCGAAGCGCCAGAGAGCGCAGTTGCAGAGTCGCCAGCGCTCTACGAAGCGTCGCCGCTGCGCGAGAAAGCCGCAGCCCCTGCGCACGAGGAGCGCGCCGCAGAAGAAACGCCGGCCGCTTACGCCGTCGAAAATGAAGCGACATCACAGGACAGCGCGCTGACCCAGTCGACGCTTGCTGAGCTGGAATACATCGGTCAGCTGAACCAGACCTTTATTCTCGCACAGGATCGCGACAATCTCTATATCATCGACCAGCACACGCTGCACGAGCGCATTCTTTACGAGCGCTTCATGAAAAACGCGGTAGCGAAGGACGTCGCCAGACAGCCGCTCCTGCATCCCGTCGGCGTGAAGGTGTCGCCGCTACAGGAAGCCGCCCTTGTGCAAAATATTTTCACGCTGGACGCGCTCGGTTTCACCGTCGAGAGTAAGGGGCCCCTCTACTACGAGCTCAAGTCTGTGCCGGCGCTGCTCAGTCAGGAGAGTGATCTGGCGCTCTTATTCTGCGACATGCTCGACGATCTCCAAAATACGAAAACCCATCGTGGGCTGGCGGAGATCGACGAGGAGCACATCATCATGGCAGCCTGCAAGGGCGCGGTGAAGGCGCACTACAAGCTCGGCGAGCCGGAGGTGCGCTATCTCCTCGGCGAACTGGCCAAGCTCGACAATCCCCACACCTGTCCGCACGGCCGGCCGATCATCATGAATATTTCGATGAATGAGCTCTATCTGTTTTTTAAGAGAGGATCGTTTGCATGAGCACTGAAAAAAAGCCACTCGTTGTCATTGTTGGGCCGACGGCTGTCGGCAAGACGGCGCTCTCCATCGCTCTCGCGAAAGCCTTCGACGCAGAGATCATTTCCGGCGATTCCATGCAGGTCTACCGTGGTATGGACATCGGCACCGCCAAGATCACGCCGGAGGAGATGCAGGGCGTGCCACATCACATGCTCGACATCCTCGATCCTGACGAGCCGTTCAATGCGCTGACGTTCAAGGAGCGCGCGCAGCAAACGATCGATGACATTCTTTCGCGCGGCCATCTGCCGATGGTTGTCGGTGGTACCGGGCTCTATGTCAACGGACTGATCTACGATTACCGCTTTCAGGGTGAGCGCGACGACGGCTACCGAGCGCGCATTTTCGACGAGATGGTCGCCGATCCAGAGAAGGCAGCAGCGTATTACGACGCCCTTCTGGCAGAACGGCCAGATCTGCGCGGCGTGATCTTTCCCGGCGACCATTTCCGCATCTCGCGTGCGCTGGAGATCATCCGCACGGAAGGAAAGGCTGCGATCAAGAATTTTGATATGCCGCAGAACTACCAGTCGCCGTATGCGCTCTGTCTCATCGGCCTGACGATGGACCGCCAGCGGCTTTACGAGCGCATCAATCTGCGCGTGGATCTGATGCTGGAAAATGGCCTCGTGGAAGAGGTTGAGAAGCTGCTTGACAAGGGGTATAATAGAGAGATGCAAGCGCTCAAAGCCATCGGCTACAAGGAGATCATCGCCGCGCTTGAGGGCGAGATGAGCATGGAGGAAGCGGTGACGCTTCTGAAGAAAAACACGCGCCATTTCGCCAAGCGGCAGCTCACGTGGTTTCGTCGGGATCCGAACATTCACTGGTTCGCCGTCGACAGCATGGACGAGGCAGCGCTGCTTGAACAAACCAAAGCAATCATTACAGCAACCATCGATCATTCATAAAAAGGAGGAGTGAGGATATGGCGTCAAAACAGCGGAAAAAACCTGCCAAACGCAGCAGCCGTGCACGTTCGTCATTGATGATGAGCCCGTATGTACAGCTTATCATCGGCGTTGCGCTGATCGCGTTCGCACTCTATTTTGTCATCATCATCCACAAGGGCGCGGCCATCCATACGTCGCAGATTTCCAGCGAAATGGGGTTTGTCGGCGCGATCCTGTACAAGGGCATCCGCACGCTCGTCGGCCAGTGTGAATATTTTGTGCCGCTGCTCCTGGCGATCGTCGGCCTGCGTTTTTGTGCGCCGAAGCTCGCCATCAACAACCGCATCATCGTTACCAGCGTCGTCATCGTCGTATGCTTGCTGGCGTTTCGTCATCTCAGTTTTGAGCCGTCGCTCGCCATCGAAAAAGGCATGGAGGGCATTGGCGGCGGCGTCATCGGTGCAGCAGTCGCGATGCTCCTGGTGAGCGCGCTTTCAAAGGTTGGCGCAGTGATCGCGCTTACGGCGATCATCATCGTCGCGCTTTATATCTGCTCCGGCGGCGCACTCGGCCGCTGGATCGTGAGCGGCCTGCAGCGTCTCAATCCCGCTTTCAGCAAGCTTGGCAGCGGGACGAAGGAATTTTTCACGAAATCCCAGAAGGAAGACGACGACAGCACCAGCATCAAGGTCAGAGCAAAGGAGAAGGAGAGCAAGCCTGCTCTGAAGGAAGCCGCGAAGCTGGCGGACAAACGCAGGAAGAAGAAGGACACCCTCGCGCTCCACGTCAACGACGAAGAAGCTGCTCCTGCGATCACCGCAGAAGAGGATGAGAATTTCATCGAAAGTCTGGAGCAGATGAACACCTCGATCGTCAAGAACGACCAGATCAACAAGGTGGAACAGTACATCACCTCCGGCGAGCAGGATCGCTCCGATAAGAGCATCGCCCTCAAGGGCCACGAATATGTGCTGCCGACAGAGGAGCTTCTCGAGCCGGCTGAAAAGAAGATCCACGCCAACAAGCAGGAGATCGAAGAAAACGCCCGCCTGCTCAAGGAAACCCTCGGCGATTTCGGCGTCAAGGGCGAGATCAACAACGTCAACGTCGGCCCGACGATCACCCAGTACGAGTTCAAGCCAGCGCCTGGCGTGCGCGTGACGAAGATCGTCAACCTCGCCGACGATCTGGCGCTCTCTCTGGCAGCCAGCGATATCCGCATCGAGGCGCCAATCCCGAACAAGAGCGCCGTCGGCATCGAGGTGCCGAACGAACACCGCCGCACTGTGAAATTCCGCGAGGTCATCGGCAGCGACGCCTTTGCGCGCGCTGAATCGAAGCTCAGCTTCGCCCTCGGGAAGGACATCAGCGGCCACGCCATGGTCGCCGATCTCGCGAAAATGCCACATCTGCTGATCGCCGGCGCGACAGGCGCAGGCAAGAGCGTTTGCCTGAACGCGTTGATCACGAGCATCCTCTTCAAGGCGAAGCCGAACGAGGTGAAGTTCATCCTCGTCGATCCGAAGAAGGTGGAGCTTTCCAATTACGCGAACATCCCGCATCTGTTGGCGCCGGTCGTCACCGATGTCAAGAAGGCGGCGGCCACGCTGAAATGGGTGGTCAAGGAAATGGAGCGCCGCTACGACGTCTTCGCCGAGACCGGTTCCCGCGACCTCGTCACTTACAACCAGCGTTTCATCAAGGCGGAAGCCATGAGCGAGCCGGATCATCCGTACGAATTTCTGCCGCAGATCGTCGTCATCATCGACGAGCTGGCCGACCTCATGATGGTCGCGCCAGCTGACGTCGAGGATTCTATCTGCCGTTTGGCCCAGCTGGCGCGCGCTGCCGGCATCCATCTCGTGATCGCGACGCAGCGTCCGTCGGTGGACATCATCACCGGTTTGATCAAGGCCAACATTCCGTCGCGCATTGCTTTCGCGGTGTCGTCGCAGATCGATTCCCGCACCATCCTCGATATGGGCGGCGCGGAAAAGCTGCTGGGCAATGGCGACATGCTCTATTTCCCACGCGGCTATGCGAAGCCGGTGCGCATCCAGGGCGTCTATGTGACCGATGACGAGATCGAAGCAGTGATCTCCTACGTCAAGCGCCAGGCTGCGCCGGTTTACGACGAAGCCATGAACGAAAGCGTCGATGCGCTGATGACAGGCGAAGGTCTGGCGGATTTTGACGGCGAACGGCCGGAGCACGATAAGCTCCTCGGCGACGCCTGCCGCTTCTTTATCGAGAACGGCAACGCTAGCATTTCCATGCTGCAGCGCCATTTCCGCATCGGTTACACACGAGCGGCGCGTATCATCGACGAGCTCGAGGAACTGGGCTTCGTCGGTCCGTACGAAGGCAGCAAGGCGCGCAAGATCAACATCAGCCTTGATGAATGTGAAGCGTATTTTAATGAGAATGAAGGAGAAGCATGAAAAAAACAATTTGCTTTGTCACACTGGGCTGCGCCAAGAACACCGTCTATTCTGAGTACATGATGGGGCTCTGCGCAGACAGCGACTATATCCTTGTGGAGGAGCCGGCAGAGGCGACGGTCATCGTCGTCAACACCTGTGGCTTCATCACAGCGGCGAAGGAGGAGACGATCAACACCATCCTCGCCCTGAACGACTACAAAGAAGCCGGGAGCTGCGAATTTCTCGTGGCCATCGGCTGCATGGTGCAGAAATATGCGAAGGAGATGGAGGAGGCGCTGCCGGAACTGGACCTGCTTCTCGGCAGCACCGCCTACGACGAGATCCTCGCGCACATCGACCGTCTCTACGCGGCGCAGGAAGCAAAGACCGCCGTCGACACCGACTGGCACCTGCCGAACGCTATGGAGCGCGACAGCCGCGTGCTCTCGACGCCGGGCTACTACGCCTATCTGACGATCGCCGAGGGCTGTGACAACCACTGCACCTTCTGCGCCATTCCGGAAATGCAGGGGCCGTACCGCAGCCGCGCGAGAGAGGACATTCTCGCGGAGGCAGAGATGCTCGCCCGCCGCGGCGTGAAGGAGCTCATCGTCATCGCTCAGGACATCACCACCTACGGTCTGGATAACTATGGCCGCCTGGCGCTGCCGGAGCTTTTGCACGATCTCTGCAAGATAGACGGCATCCGCTGGATCCGTCTGCTCTACGCCTATCCGAACAACCTCAGCGACGATCTCATCGCAACCATCGCCAGCGAGGAAAAGATCTGCAAGTACATCGACATTCCGCTACAGCACGCCGACGACGAGATCCTCGCGCGCATGAACCGCAAGATCGACCAGGCGCAGATCCGCGCCCTCATCGCCAAGCTGCGCGAACGCGTTCCTGGCATCATGATCCGCTCCACGTTCATCGTCGGCTTTCCTGGCGAAACAGAAGCGGCGTACAACAATCTGCTGAATTTCCTTGAAGAGGTGCAGCTTGATCGCGTCGGCGTTTTCCCATACTCGCAGGAGGAGAACACGCCTGCCGGACGCATGCCCGACCAGCTGGACGAGGCTGTGAAGGAGGAGCGGGCGCAGAATCTCATGGATATCCAGTTCGAGATCATGTTTGCCAATCACCAGCGACTCATCGGCGAGACGCGCCACGTGCTCGTCGACGACATCGAAGACGGCATGCTGCTCTGCCGCAGCCAGTCAGAAGCGCCGGACATCGATCCTTATGTGATCGTGCCAGTGGCAGATGTGAGCGCTTACGAGATCGGCCAGGAGCTCGACGTGGAGATCTCGGACGTGCATGAATATGATCTGATAGGGAGTCTTGTGTAATGAATATTCCAAACCAACTGACGACCCTTCGCGTCGTCCTCATCCCGGTGTTTATGTTTTTCTTCACTGCGGATTTCAGCGGCCACAATTATGTGGCGTGCGCGATCTTCATCATCGCCTCGCTGACAGATTTTCTCGACGGGCATCTGGCGCGCAAGTGGAACCTGGTCACCAATTTTGGCAAGATCATGGATCCCTTTGCCGACAAGCTGCTCGTGCTCACAGCGCTGATCTATCTGGCCATCGCCGGCACGATCCCAGGCTGGCCGGTGATCATCATCATCGGGCGTGAACTCCTGGTGACGAGCCTGCGCGCGTTGGCTGCCGACAACGGCATCATTCTCGCTGCGCGCAACCTGGGCAAGTTCAAAACCGTTAGCCAGATGCTGGCGATTATCTGCCTCATCATCGGCTGGCAGCTCGTCGGGTTGATCCTGCTCTACATTGCTGTGGCGCTGACGATCATCTCGCTGGTTGATTATCTTGTGCAGCTCTCCAAGAGCATCAAATTCAACTGAGGCCTTGGCGATGCACGACACAGAGCAATTTGAACAACAGCCTTTTGGTGTGGTCAATGACTACACCAATCTTTTTCACACGGCAGGGGCTGCGCCGGTGTTGCGCGCGCTGCTGGAGCGGGCAGAAGCCGACCATGTGCCTGTGGTCACCCCAAATGTGTCGCATTTGCTGGAAATGTTGGTGACACTGCGCCAGCCACGGTGTATACTGGAGCTTGGCACGGCCTATGGCGTGTCGGCTTATCATATGCTGAAGGGCCTGGCAGCGCCGGCGACGCTTGTGACGATCGATCTCGTCCGCGAGCGCCAGGATGTGGCGCAGGAATTTCTCCACGACGCTGGACTGGACCACCACGAGATCGTCTTTGAATGCGCGGATTTTCGCGAGGAAGGTTATTTTGCGCGCCTCGCTGAGCGGTTCGCGCCCTTTGACCTCGTTTTCATTGATGCAGCCAAGGGCCAGTATGCCCATCTGCTGGAAGAGATCGTGCCGCACCTGTCTGCGCAGGGCGCTGTCGTTTTTGACAACATCTTTCTCAACGGCTGGCTCGTCGCAGACGCTTATCCGAACCACCGACAGAAAACGGCCTTTGTGCGGATGAAGCAGTTTCTCCAGGAGGTGCAGCAGGATGCGCGGTTTGCGCATACGCTGCTGCCGCTGGATGACGGCGTGCTTGTTTTGGCAAGGAGACAGGAGGATCGCAATGAAACAGAACATTGAACTTTTGGCACCTGCCGGAAATTTTGAAAAGCTGCGCTTCGCCCTGCATTACGGAGCGGACGCTGTGTATTGCTCCGGCAAGGCCTTTGGCCTGCGCGCTTTTGCCGGCAATTTTTCCAACGAAGAGCTGGCGGAAGCCATCCGCTACACCCACGCCCAGGGCAAGAAGCTTTATGTGACGCTCAACGCTTATCCCCATAACGCGGAGCTTGCAGGGCTGGAGGAGTATCTGGCGTTCCTTGAGAGCGTGCAGCCGGACGCGCTGCTCGTCGCCGATCCCGGCGTCTACGACATCGCCATGGCCAGCGGCCTCACTGTGCCGATCCACATCAGCACCCAGGCGACGGTTGTCAACTGGGCCGGCGTGCATTTCTGGGAAAAGCAGAAAAATGTGGAGCGCGTGGTGCTGGCGCGCGAGCTGTCGCTCGCTGAGATCGCCGAGATCTCTGAAAAAACCGCAACAGAGCTGGAGATCTTCGTACATGGGGCCATGTGCATGAGCTATTCCGGACGCTGTCTGCTCTCGAACTACATGACCGGCCGCGACGCCAACAAGGGCGAATGCGCCCAGCCTTGCCGCTGGAATTACGCCATCGTCGAGGAGAAGCGCCCAGGTGTGTACTATCCGATCGAGGAGGACGACCACGGCTCGTACATTTTCAATTCCTTCGACCTCTGCACTCTGGAGCGGCTGCCGGAAATCCTCGCGCAGCACACCGTGCAGAGCCTGAAGATCGAAGGCCGTATGAAGAGCCTGTACTACGTGTCGACGATCATCCGCTGCTACCGCCATGTGATCGACGCCTGGATGGCCGACGGCGAAGTGGCAGAAGAGGAGCTGCAGTATTGGATGGGCGAGCTGGAGAAGGTCAGCCATCGTCCGTACACCACAGGTTTTCTCTTCGGCAGACCGGAGGATAACGCCGTCAACAACGCCTCGGCGGGCTACATCAAGCCCTACGATTTTGTCGGCGTTGTGCGCGATTTTGACCCGGTCAGCGGCGTGGCGACGATCGAGCAGCGCAACAAGATCTCCGTTGGCGACACGATCCAGTTTTTCGGCACCGACTATCGCGAGCACGATTTCACCATCTGCGCCATGCAGGAAGAAAATGGCGCGCCGATCGACAGCGCGCCTCACGCTCAGCAGATCGTGAAGATGCAGCTACCGTTTTCTGTGCAGCCGATGGACCTGATCCGCAAAAAGATCTGAGGTGAGCGTATGAACGGCATGGATATTGGCAGACTGCTCATTACCCTCGGCATGGCGCTCATTGTGCTCGGCGGCGTGGTGATGCTGCTCTCGCGGTTCACCAGCCTAGGCCATTTGCCGGGAGATATTTTTATCAAGGGCGAACACGGCAGCTTTTATTTTCCTGTGATAAGCTGCATCGTCGTCAGTATTATTCTCAGTGTGATCTTAAATCTGTTTCACCGCTGAGCGGGAAACGGTTTTTAGATAAAACCGTCGAAAGACGTTAAAAAAGGAGGAAATGATGTCTGATAAAAACAGAGAAAGATTTGGTTCGAGACTTGGCTTCATCCTTGTCTCAGCAGGTTGCGCCATAGGTATCGGGAGCGTTTGGAAATTCCCGTATCTGTGTGGTCAGTTTGGGGGCGCGTCCTTCATGCTGATCTTCCTGTTCTTCCTGCTTATTTTGGGGATCCCTGTGCTCGTCTGCGAGCTGGCCATGGGTCGCGCTGCGCAGAAGAGTGCTGCGAAAGCGTTTGACGTGCTCGAAAAGCCGCAGACCTCGTGGCATTATCTCAAGTGGATCTCGCTCATCGGCTGCTATTTGCTGATGATGTTCTACACCACCGTTACCGGCTGGATCCTGGCCTATTGCTGGAAGCATCTTACCGGCTCCTTTGTCGGCGCAACGCCAGAAGAAGTCGGCGTTGTCTGGGGTGAGACCCTTGCGCAAACCGGTCCGATGATCTTCTGGACGGTGCTCGTCTGCATCATCGGCACCATCGTCGTCTTTATCGGTATGGAAAACGGGCTGGAAAAGGTCAACAAGTTCATGATGGTCAGCCTGCTTCTGCTCACCTTCATCCTCGCCATCCGTTCCGTCACCCTCGACGGTGCTGGTGCAGGGCTGAAATTCTACCTCGTGCCTGATTTCCAGGCCATGCAGGAGATCGGCATCGGCAACATTCTGTTCGCCGCCATGAGCCAGGCCTTCTTCACCCTCTCTTTGGGGATCGGCGCCATGCTCATCTTCGGCAGCTACATCGACAAGCAGCGTAGCCTCGCCGGTGAAGCCGTCACCATCACCATCCTCAGCACCTTTGCCGGGATCATGAGCGGTTTCATCGTCATCCCTGCCTGCTTCGCCTTTGGCCTGCAGCCTGATAGCGGTCCAAACCTCATCTTTGTGACCATTCCAAACCTCTTCACCCAGATGGCTGGCGGCCAGTTTTGGGGGGCACTGTTCTTCCTGTTCCTGAGCTTCGCGTCGATGACCACCGTCACCGCCGTTATGGAAAACATCGCCGCCTTCACCAGCGAGCAATTTGGCTGGGAGCGCCGCAAGAGCATCGTCATCAACGGCATCCTCATCGCCATTCTCAGCCTGCCATGCGTGTTTGGCTACAATATCTGGAGCGATTTCCAGCCACTTGGCGCCGGAACAGCCGTGCTCGATCTGGAGGACTTCATCGTCTCCAACAACCTTCTGCCGCTCGGCAGCTTCGCCTTCGTGCTCTTCTGCACCCGTCGCTACGGCTGGGGCTGGGCGAATTTCATCGACGAAGCCAACGCCGGCAACGGTCTGAAATTCCCATACAAGATCGGTGGCTACATGAGCTACGTCGTGCCAGCCATCATCCTGTTCCTGTACCTCAAGGGCTACTACGACAAGTTCGCGCCAATGGGCACCGCCGTGCTCACCGGCTGGATGATCTTCGCCGTCGCCCTCATCGGCTTTATCGTCTTCTGCGCCGTGCACAAGAAAAAGCCAAGCGGGAAATAAATTTTGACGCAAACGCCGTCTCCATTGCGAGGCGGCGTTTATTTTGTTGCGCGGCGCTCTGCGGATGGCTACAATGTATGGTAGAGAATGTCTGGAGGGAAGAAAAATGAGTAAGATCCTCATCATCGAAGACGACAGCGACCTGCGCGAGGGGCTGGCGTTTGCGCTGGAGCTGGAGGGTTACGAAACGGCACAGGCGCGGACGCTGCGCGATGCCAGAGCGCTGCTCGAGGAGGCGCCGTGGGATATGCTGCTGCTCGATTGCAATCTGCCAGATGGCAGCGGATTTGACCTCGTGGCAGAGCTGCATGGCGTGTGTGCAACGCCGGTGTTCATGCTGACAGCGCGCAATACCGAGATGGACGAAGTGAGGTCGCTGGAGCTTGGCGTCGCCGATTACATGTCGAAGCCCTTCTCGCTGGCCGTGCTGAAGGCGCGCATTCGCCGCATTTTGCAGGCGCAGACGCCGAGCACGATGGTGACGAGCGGCGGCATCACGATCGACAGGAAGGCGGCGCAGGTGTTCCGCGGGGCGGAAAAGATCGACCTCAGCAAAATTGAGTATCAGCTGCTGTGCTATCTCATGGAGAATCTCGAGCAGGTGCTGACGAAGGAACAGATCCTTGCCCACGTCTGGGATGCGCAGGGAAAATTTGTTGACGAAAACACCCTGTCGGTGACCATCCGCCGCCTGCGCGCAAAGATCGAGCACGATCCCAAGCATCCAGCACTGATCCGCACGGTGCACGGGATTGGCTATATCTGGAAGAGCGAGGAGGGAAGAGGATGAGTGTTCTGCTGGGGCTGCTTCTGCTCCTTGCCTGCGGCGGCTGTGCGCTGCTTTGGTGGCGCAATCGTTCTACGACGCGTGTGCTGGATCGTATGCTTGAGGAGATTCTCGACGGCGAGCCGATCTCCCGGTCGGAGCTGGAGGAGGGCGCGGTGTCTGCACTGGCTGCGAAAATGCGACGGCTGCAGGAGAAGGTGGATGCGAGTGTGACTGACGCGGAGCAGGAGCGGGAGGCTGTGAAGCAGCTTATTTCCAATATGGCGCACCAGCTGAAAACGCCGTTGGCGGGGCTAGTGATGTACCGGGAGATGCTGGAGGATGAAAATCTGGACGCGGACACGCGGCGACAATTCCTGGCGAAAATGAAGAAGCAGACAGAAAAGCTGGACTGGATCCTGAACGCGCTCTTTAAGATGGTGGAACTGGAGCAGGGGGCGGTCGTTTTCGATGCGCAGGCGCTGCCGCTGCGTCCGACGCTGGCTGATGCGGTGGGCGCGGTGCTCGATAAGGCAGAGCAGCGGCAGATCACGATCACGTTGGCGCCATTTGCAGAGGTCACGCTCTGGCACAATCGCCGCTGGACGGCGGAGGTGTTCGTGAACATTCTGGAGAATGCGATCAAGTACACGGATGCTGGCGGCGAGGTGGCGATCAGCGTGCATCCGCTGGAGCTTTACACGGAGATCCGCTTTGCCGACAATGGCATCGGCATCCGCGCTGAGGAGCTTTCAGCGATCTTTCAGCGCTTTTATCGTTCGCCGGATGTGGAGGCGCGGGAAGGCTCGGGCATCGGGCTGGCGCTTTCGCGGATGATCCTGGCGCACGAGAAAGGCTATATCACGGCTGCTTCTGATTATGGAAAGGGAAGCACGTTCAGCGTGTTTTTGCAGAATGCGGAGTTCTGACAAATTTGTTAGAATTCCGTTTTTCTTTGCCAGAAATCTGTAAGATCTCTCTGCTAAGATAGAATCAGATCAGGGAAAGGGGGGGCTTCTTCATGGAAATCCTGCAGCTGACACAGGTCAGTAAATCCTATGGTGAAAAAGAAAATCGTGTACAGGCGCTGAAGGACATCAGCCTCAGCGTGCGTCAGGGAGAATTTGTTGCTATTGTCGGCACGTCCGGCAGCGGCAAGTCGACGCTTTTGAATCTCATCGGCGGACTGGATACGCCGGATGCCGGCGCGGTGGTGATCCGCGATCGCGACATTGCCAATCTCTCTCGCCGGGAATTGACGATCTTTCGCCGGCGCAACATTGGCTTCGTTTTTCAGAACTACAGCCTGATGCCGGTGCTGAACGTGTATGACAACGTGGCGCTACCGGTGACATTTGACAAGGGTCGTCATGTCGATCACGCATACATTCGCAGGTTGCTGGAGGATCTCGGGCTCTGGGCGCTGCGCAAGCGCTATCCGAACGAACTTTCCGGCGGACAGCAGCAGCGCGTGGCGATCGCTCGCGCGCTGGCGAACAAACCGGCGCTGATCCTGGCTGACGAGCCGACGGGCAATCTCGACAGCCGCACAACGGTGGATGTGATGGGGGTACTTTCGGCGAGCAGCCGCAGCTACAAGCAGACGATCCTCATGGTCACACACAACGAAGCGCTGGCCCAATCCTGCGACCGCATCATCCACATCGAGGATGGGCGCATTGTGCCGGCGAGAGGCGGTGAGCTGGGATGAGTGCAACGTGGAAGCTGGCGTGGGCCTGGCTGCGCTGCGAAAAGAAGCAGACGCTGGCGCTGTTTGTCGGAATTCTCTTGGCGGCGGCGCTGTTTTCCGGCGTGGGATCGCTTTTTTCAAGCGGACGCGATGCAGCGAGGGAAAATGCCCGTGCGGAATATGGCGATTGGCATTATGAGCTGCGCTGCGATCTGCCGTGGTTCGAGGAATTTCTTGCGAATCCAGAAGGCGAGGGCTTTACGCTGGAAAAATACGGCGTCGAGACGGTGCGCAAAGGGATCAGTGCGCCGTTTTCGATCCAATATGTGAGCGCGGACGTTGGCTACATGGAGATCATGGGGCGCACGCTGCTGGACGGGAAAATGCCAGAGCATAACGACGAGATCGCGATGGATGCGCAGACGCTGCGCAATCTTGGCGTTCCGGCGGAGCTAGGCGCTGAAGTAGCGCTAGATGGCGAGACGTTCACCCTCTCAGGGATTGTTGCGGAGATGCCGGAAAAGCTCAACGAGCAGATGGGCGATTTTATGCAGGTGTTTGTCGGGCCGGAGTTGGATTATGGTGAAAACGGCAGCTTTGTTTATTTGCATTTTGACGAATCCCGCCCAGTCGCCGAGCAGATCGCTGCTTTCTGCGCGCAATACGAGATCGACGGCAGCCTGGTGGCGCGCAATATTGGCCTCTCGGGCTATGTTGGCGGCGACGGCTATTCGCTGACGCTCGCCGAGATCGTGGGCGCGCTGGGCGATCCGAGTCTGGGCGTGCCCTATGTCTGGGGGCTGCTGAACGAAAACCAGGCGATGACCGAGGGCGCGATGCTCTTGGCGCTGGCGCTTTTTGCCGGATTCATCATCTACAGCCTGTTTCAGGTGAGCGTGCTCCGGCGCCAGCAGCAGTACAGCGTGCTGCAGACGCTGGGACTGACCGACGGCGGCATTTTCCGGCTGCTGCTCTGCGAGCTTTGCGTTGTGTTCTGCTACGGCTACAGCCTGGGTTGTCTGCTCGGCAATGGGGTTGCGTCGCTCATTTATGCGCACAGCGGGCGCATCTTCGTGGCGCACGATGGACGTCTGCACAGCGGCGTGGATATGGCGGAGAATGTCGAGACGCTGGCAGCGACCAATCTGCCGGATGCCGGCGCGTTTCACGTCGACTGGTCGCTGATTGGCGGCGGGGCGGTTTTTCTGCTGCTCCTGCTCGTGCTCACGAGCGCGCTCCTGGTGCGGCAGATGCGGCGCTTCAGTTTGCGTCAGCTGCAAGCAGGAGAGGGCGGCGTGCCGCGCAGCCGCAGGATCATCAGCCTGCACCGCGCAAGCCTCACCGGCGTGCTCACCAAGCGCTTCATGCTTGCGCGCAAGCGTACCTTTGCCAGCATCATCCTTTCGCTGGCGCTGGGCAGCGTGATCTTTCTCGGTGCGACGTATGTGATCGAGAACACGCGCATCAACAACGAGCTGGTCTTTGCAGCGGACGACGGACTCGGCTCGGACATTCAGCTTGTCAGCGAAAACGGGCTGCTCGCGCAGACGATCCCGGCGCAGACTGTCGCTTCGCTGCGGCAGCTGGAGGGCGTCGGCGCTGTGCTGCCAGTCAGCTATATGCTCGGCGAGATCGCGCTGGAGGATGGCAGCTTTCGCTGGCCGAGCTATTATGCTGAAACGGCAGGGGAGCCGGGTTTTACGCCGGATCCGGAGATCATGGCGCGCTATGGCGGCGTGATCGTGCAGACTGGCGAGGACGACTACCGGCTCAAGGTCAACATCTACGGCTACGACGACGCCATGCTCATGCAGCTTGGAGACTATCTGCTTGAGGGAGTCATCGATCCCGACGCGATGCGCCGAGAGGACAGCGTTATTGTCAAAACTCTTGTCGATGGCCAGGGAAACAGCGATGGCATCGCCCTCCGCTGCGGCGACAGTCTGAGCGTGAAAACGCCGTGCGATCCGGAGGCGGAGGAGGCCCTGCTACAGTTCGACGGTCCGGCAGACGCTTACCAGACGACGGCGCTCCCTATCTGCGCGCTGGTCAGTCGGCCCCTCGGCAAGGTGGACACCACCATCGGCGACGACGGCGAACGCACCGTCGATATCATCATGACCCAGGAGCAGATGCAGAAGCATTTCGGCGTAAGCGGCTACCAGACGGTGAGTGTGATCCTTGCGGATGACGCCGATACAGCGGCTGTAGCCGACGCTGTGCGCCGCGCGACGGCGGGGATCTCCGGCTGCGTTGTGCGCGATTACAGCGGCCAGATCGCGGCGCAGGAGCTTTATCTGCGCCAGCAGATGCTGTTCTTCTACGGCATCGCTGCGGTGCTCCTGGTCGCCAGCCTGGTCCACATTGTGAGCAGCATGCATTATCTCGTTGCGGAACGCCGCCGCGAATTTTCGATCCTGCGGGCGATGGGCATCACCGACAGCGGCTTTCTGCGGATGCTGGCCCGCGAGGGGCTGCGCTACGGGCTCGCGACGAGCCTGGTGGCGATCCTCTGCTACGCCCTTGTGCAGCGGCTGCTTTTCTACCTGCTGCAGCATGTTTATCTGTACCTGCATCCGGCAGCGACCCTCGCGCCGGGTTGGCTCTTCGGCGTAGCAGCAGTGAACATTCTGCTCTGTGTGGGGACGATGGTCTTCGCCGGCAGGCAGATCCTGCGGCAAGCTGTGCTGGAATGAGGCTTTTCTGCCCTCGCTTACGAGCGGGGGCAATTTTTATGAAGGAAACTGTGAACTTTTTTGCGAAATATGCTTGACGATTGGCGACTGTGTGTGGTATTATTAGCAAGTCGCCGAGAGAGAAATCGCACGGCGGAATATTATGGCGAGTTGGAGAAGCGGCTTAACTCATCAGCCTTTCACGCTGACATTCACGGGTTCGAATCCCGTACTCGTCATGACAAATGAATATTTGCCAACATGGACAATTAGCTCAGTTGGGAGAGCGTCTGCCTTACAAGCAGAGGGTCGGCGGTTCGAGCCCGTCATTGTCCAGTGGCGCAGTAGCTCAGTTGGTTAGAGCGCCAGCCTGTCACGCTGGAGGTCGTGGGTTCGAGACCCATCTGCGTCGTTGCCATTGCGAGGTGCAATGGCTTTTATTATGTATCAGGATGGTCCGCTGTCCGTTGGCTGCGCTGGCGGTTACGAACGTCTGCAAGATGAAAGGAGAAAGCACATGGATATCATCAAACAGATCGAAGAAGCACAAATGAAGACCGACGTTCCTGAATTTCGTCCTGGCGACACTGTTCGCATCGAAGTAAAGGTCGTCGAAGGGAACAGAGAACGTCTGCAGGCATACGAAGGCGTTGTCATCAAACGTGTTGGCAAGGGCCTGACGGAAACCTTCACGGTTCGTCGTACTGCTTACGGCGTTACCAGTGAACGTATCTTCCCTATCCATTCCCCACGTGTGGCTTCCATCAAGGTTGTTCGCCAGGGGCGTGTACGTCGTGCGAAGCTCTACTACATGCGCGATCGTTACGGCAAGGCTGCTCGTATCAAAGAAATCCATCGCTAATCGAAAATCCGGATGTGCCTGTTGGTGCGTCCGGTTTTTTTGTATGCAAGACAGTGTTGATTGTAAGGATTTATTCCTACGATAAAATCTGATGCACATGTGTTGTGGCCACAACAGACTATCCCATCAATCCGCGTTATCATAATCATAAGTTCAATGCTTCGGTTCATCCGCAGGATCGGAGCTCGTAAAGGGGATATGTGTTATGGCGGAAACTGCGAAAAAATCCCAATGGGTGCATCTTGCGATCACCTTTCTGTTGATGTGCAGCGGCTGGCTGCTGCCAACTGGCGGCGCGCTGACAGAATATGGTGTTCGTGTAGTGATGATCTTTGTCGGAGCGATCTGGGGCTGGATTTTTGCCGGCTTGATTGTTCCAAGCTTTCTCGCGATGCTCTTCCTTGTTCTTGCTGGCATGGGCACAGCGAAAGAAGTTGTTGGCTCCGGCTTTGGCTCTGAAATTATCTTACTGATTATTTTCTTCTCGATTTTTACCCAGTGGCTGGAAGACATCGGTCTCACTAAGTCGATGGCAAACTGGCTCCTGAGCCGAAAAGTGCTTAAAGGAAAGCCTTATCTTTTCATCTTTATGCTGTTTTTGGTCACTCTGATCTGCGGCTCCTTCGTTGGGATCTATGCAACCATCTTCCTGATGTGGGGGATCTGCTACAGCATGCTCGCAGATATGGGATTTGCCAAGAAAAGTAAGGAAGCAAGCTTCATTCTCATTGGTGTGGCTTATGTTAGCATCATGGGTATGACCATCAAGCCTTGGTCGCCATGGTCTCTCGTTGGTGTCAAAGGGCTCAGCTCCGTTACCGGTGAAGGCGTCGACTTCCTGCCTTACAGCTGCTTTATGATCGTCATTTCTCTTGGCAGCATGCTTTTGTTCATGCTCTTTGCAAAGTTGTTCTGCCGACTCGATTTAAGCGCCTTGAAGGATAAAGACTATACTGGTCTTGCCAAAGAGATTCATGTCACCAAACAGCAGAAGCTTGGTGCAGTGCTGTTGATCTTCGTACTGCTCGCGCTGTACATTCCAAGTGTGCTGCCGGATGGTCTGCTCAATACCATGCTTTCCGCGCAGAGCGCTACCGGCGTTGTCATGCTGATTCTCGTCGTCCTCAGTGTTGTTCACTTTGATGGCAAGCCAGCCCTCGATTTCCCTGAAATGGCCAAAAAAGCCATTCCATGGAACATGGTTATTCTGCTGACAGCCGTTGGTCCGCTCGGTGATGCATTGATGTCGAGCGACACCGGCTTCACCAAAACCATTATGGGCATTTTGAAACCAGTTCTCGCTGGCCAGGGCCCAGTTGTCATGTACGTGTTCACGATCATTCTGGCCTGTGTGTTGACACAGTTCATGAACAACACCATTCTCCTCGTTGTCATGACGCCAATCTTCTGCACCATCGCTGGTATGGTTGGCGCAAATCCAACGCTCGTTGCTGCTTTCCTGATCTTCGGCCTCACCGCTGCGCTCTGCACCCCAGGCGCAAGCTCCCGTGCCGGTCTTGTCTTCGGGAACACGGAATGGATTAACGTCAAACAGGCTTATATTCAAGCAATCCTATCTGTCGTTGCTGTTATCATCGTGCTGGCAGTTATTGGTATTCCACTGGGATCCGCACTCCTTTAAAATTTATCATCCGTCGCAATTTGCGGCGGATTTTTTTCTGTGCTTAGGTTTGTTCTGGCCTAAAGCGCTTGCACAAATGGCGGCATTTCCGGTATAATTGAGGTTAGTGTGTGGATGATGATCCACGAAAGGCGGTGACGATGTTGACTGACGAAGAACGGTTACACTATGAGCAGATGATGGACGATTTGCGCCATCACGAATATCTCTACTATGTGCTGGATGCGCCGGAGCTCTCGGATGTGGAATACGATCGGCGCTACCGGGCGCTGGAGGAATTTGAGCGGGCGCATCCGGAGGAGATCGCGCCGGACTCGCCGACGCAGCGTGTGGGCGGGGCGGTGAAGGAGGGCTTTCGCCCTTACCACCATCCGCAGCCGCTGCAGAGTCTGGCGAATGCGTTTTCGTTTGCGGAGCTGGCGGCCTTTGACGAGAGTCTGCGCAAGGAGGTGCCGGCGAGTCGCATCCGCTACTCGGTGGAGTTTAAGATCGATGGGCTTTCGATCGCGCTGTATTATCGCGACGGTCGTCTGCAGGCGGCGGCGACGCGCGGCGATGGCTCGGAGGGCGAGGATGTGACGGCGGGGGTGCGCACGGTGCGCGCTGTGCCGCTGGCTATTCCCTACAAGGGAGATTTGGCGATCCGCGGCGAGATCTACATGCCGAAGCAGGCGTTTCTGCGCCTGAACGAAGCGCGCGAGGCGCTGGGCGAGCCGCTCTTTGCGAATCCGCGCAATGCGGCGGCGGGCTCGCTGCGTCAGCTGGATCCGCAGATCACGGCGAAGCGCAAGCTTTCGGGGATCTTCTACACGGTGATGAACGACGAGGCGGTTGGCCTGATGTCGCAGGAGGAGGCGGTGGCCTTTATCGAAGCGCAGCATCTGCCGCCGATCGAAAGCAAGGTTTGCACGACGATCGAGGAGGCTTACGATTACTGCATGCTGTGGAAGGAGAAGCGCCAGGAGCTGCCTTACGAAATCGACGGCATGGTGATCAAGCTGGACGATCTGGCTCTGCAGAAGGCACTGGGCAGTCGCGCGCGCTCGCCACGCTGGGCGATCGCCTACAAATTTCCGCCGGAGCAGAAAACGACGCTGCTGGAGGACATCACGCTGCAGATTGGCCGCACTGGCGCGGCGACGCCGGTTGGCGAGCTGGCGCCGGTGTTTGTGGCGGGCTCGACGATCCGCCGTGCGACGCTGCATAACCGTGCCTTCATCGAAGAGAAGGACATTCGCATTGGCGACACGGTGGTGGTGCAGAAGGCGGGAGATGTGATCCCGGAAATTGACCACGTTGTCACGGAGAAGCGTCCGCCGGAGGCGGTGCCGTATGTCTTCCCGACGCGCTGTCCGGAATGCGGCACGGCGCTGGTGCAGCTTGCTGGCGAGGCGCGGGTGCGCTGCCCGAATGCGCTGGCTTGTCCGGCGCAGGTGCGGGCGCGGATCGTGCACTTTGCGAGCAAGGATGCGATGGACATTGTGGGGCTGGGGCCGGAGATTGTGAACCAGCTTTACGAGAGCGGTCTGGTGCGGGAGCTGGCGGATCTCTACGAGTTGGAGCTGGCGCAGCTTCTGCGGCTGGAGCGCTTTGCTGAGGCGAAGGCGAAGAGCCTGCTTGCGGCGATCGCGGCTTCGAAGGAAAACGCGCTCTATCGCCTGATCTATGCGTTGGGGATCCCGCTGGTGGGTTTGGAAACGAGCAAGATCCTGGCGCGGAATTTCCCGGATATGGCAGCGCTGGCGGCGGCGGATGTCGGTTCGCTGACGGCGCTGGACCAGATCGGCGCGCTGATCGCGCAGGAGGTGGTCGGGTTCTTTGCCAACGACACGAACCGTGCGCAGCTCAGGCGGCTGGCTGAGCTGGGGCTGAACATGCGAAGCGAGCGTGAAGCGCAGGTGCTGGCGCAGACCCTTGCTGGGAAGACTTTTGTGCTGACGGGGACGCTCCCGACCTATTCCCGCGACGAAGCGAAGGCGCTGATCGAGGCGCGCGGCGGCAAGGTCACGGGAAGCGTCAGCAAGAAAACGAGCTATCTGGTGGCCGGCGAAAAGCCGGGTTCAAAATACGACAAGGCGGTGAGCCTGGGCATTCCGGTGCTTGACGAACAGGCGCTGCTGGCATTATTGGAAGGAGAATAAGATGCTTACAAGAGAAGCTGTAGAACGTGTCGCGCATTTGAGCCGACTCGAATTTACTGAAGAAGAGCTGACGGAGCAGTTTGCTCAGCTGCAGTCGATCATCGAAATGATGGACAGCCTGAGCGAGATCGACACAGAAGGCGTGGCTCCGCTGAACCATGTCATGGACATCGAGAATGTTTTCCGCGAGGACACGGTGCACGAAAGCATGGGCGCCGAAAAGGTGCTGGCGAATGCGCCGGAGGAAAACGAGAACATGTTCCAGGTGCCAAAGATTGTGTAAGGAGGGAAAGATTTTGTCAGAACGCAACACCATTCACGCATTGCACGACGCCCTTGTCAGTGGGGAAACGACATCCCGCGCGCTGACGGAGGCTTATCTTGCCAAGATCGATCCAGAGATCAACGCCTACATCACGCTGAGCGCGGAGGCGGCGCTGGCGGCTGCCGATGCCGTCGATGCGAAGCTTGCCCGCGGTGAGGAGATCGGTATGCTTGAGGGCATTCCGATGGCAGTGAAGGACAACATCTGCACGGAAGGGCTGCGCACGACCTGCGCCAGCCACATGCTGGAGAATTTTGTGCCGCAGTACGACGCCTGCGTGGTTGAAAAGCTGGCGGCAGCCGGTGCGATCATCCTGGGCAAGACGAACATGGACGAATTTGCCATGGGCTCGACGACGGAAACGTCCTACTTTGGCCCAACGCTGAACCCTGTCAACCACGATTGTGTGCCAGGCGGCTCCAGCGGCGGCTCGGCGGCGGCTGTGGCTGCCGGGGAGGCGGTGTATGCGCTGGGCAGCGACACCGGTGGCTCGATCCGCCAGCCGGCGGCTTTCTGCGGCATTGTCGGGCTGAAGCCAACCTACGGCGCTGTCAGCCGCTACGGCCTCATCGCCTTCGCCTCGTCGTTGGACCAGATCGGCCCGCTGACGAACGACGTGCGCGATGCCGCGCTGGTGATGAATGCCATCGCTGGCTACGACCACCGCGATTCCACCTCGGCCAATGTGGCGCATGAGGACTACACGCGTCTGCTCGGCAAGAGCATCCAGGGCCTGAAGATCGGTGTGCCGCAGGAATACCTCGGCGAAGGGGTGCAGCCTGCGATCAGAGAAAGCATCGCCCGCGTGCGCGCGCTGCTGGAAGCGCAGGGCGCGATCTGCGAGGATTGCAGCCTGCCGACGACGAACTACGCCATCCCGGCTTACTACCTGATCGCCCCGGCAGAAGCCAGCTCCAATCTCGCCCGCTACGACGGCGTGCGCTACGGTCTGCGCGAACAAGCCGACGACATGATCACCATGTTCAAGAAAACGCGCCAGCAGGGCTTTGGCGACGAAGTGAAGCGCCGCATCATGCTCGGTACCTACGCCCTCAGCGCTGGCTACTACGACGCCTACTATCTCAAGGCGCTGAAGGTGCGCCATCTCATCCAGGACGATTTCAAGCGCGCCTTCGCAAGCTACGACTGCCTGCTGACGCCGGCGTCTGTCGTCACCGCGCCAAAGATCGGCGCCCAGGTGGACGCCGTTTCCACCTACAAGCAGGACATCTGCACCGTCACGTCCAACCTGGCTGGGCTGCCGGCGATCTCTGTGCCATTCGGGTACGACGAAGAGAATCTGCCGATCGGCATCCAGCTCATCGGCCGCGCATTTGACGAAGCGCTGCTGTTGCAGGTTGCCGAGGTTATCGAAAGAGAGGCGGAACAATGAGATACGAACCAGTCATTGGGCTTGAAGTCCATGTTGAATTAAAAACCGATACGAAAATCTTCTGCAACTGCTCCACGGCCTTTGGCGGCGCGCCAAACAGCCACGTTTGCCCAGTCTGCCTCGGCCTGCCGGGGACGCTGCCTGTCTTGAACAAAAAGGTGCTGGAATACGCCGTCAAGGCCGGGGTGGCCACCAACTGCACGATTGCGAAGTTCAGCAAGTTCGACCGCAAGAATTATTTCTACCCGGACCTCACCAAGGCCTACCAGATCTCCCAGTACGATCTGCCGATCGCTGAGCACGGCTATGTCGAGATCACCGTGGACGGTGAGGACAAGCGCATCGGCCTCACCCGCATCCACATGGAAGAGGACGCTGGCAAGCTTGTGCACCAGGGCGCCACGATCACCACGTCGAACTCTTCACTGGCAGACTACAACCGCGCCGGCGTGCCGTTGATCGAGATCGTCAGCGAGCCTGACATGCGCAGCGCCGCCGACGCCCGCGCTTATCTCGAAGAGCTGCGCGCCATCATTGTCTACACCGGCGTCAGCGACGCCAAGATGGAGGAAGGCTCGCTGCGCTGCGATGTCAACATCTCCCTGCGCCCAGTCGGCGAGGAGAAATTCGGTACCCGCGCCGAGATCAAAAACCTCAACAGCTTCCGCGCCGTGGAGCGCGCCATCGAGTATGAGATCGAGCGCCAGACAGAGCTTCTCGAGGACGGCGAAAAGGTTCGCCTCGAAACCCGCACCTGGGACGACGCCCAGGGCATGACCTTCTCCCTGCGCAGCAAGGAGGAAGCCGACGAATACCGCTACTTCCCAGAGCCAGACCTGCCGCCGATCGTGCTCACTGATGAGTGGATCCAGAGCATGAAGGAAAGCCTGCCAGAGCTGCCCCGCGCCCGCCGCGCCCGCCTCGCTGCCGATGGCATCGGGCCAAAGGAAGCTGCCATCATCACTCAGGACATCGCCCTGGCGGATTTCTACGACGCCGCCAAAGCGCTTATCGACGAGCCGCAAATGATCAGCAACTGGCTTGTCGGTGATGTCCAGGCCAAGCTCAACGCCTCTGGCAAAAACCTCGCTGAAAGCGGCTTCACACCGGAACGTCTTGTGCAGCTCCTCTCGCGTATCAAGAGCGGAGACATTTCCGGTAAGATCGCCAAGGACGTCTTTATGAAAGCCTTCGACGAAAACCGCGACCCAGCCGCCATCATCGAAGAGGAAGGCCTGCAGCAGATCTCTGACAGCGATTCCCTGGCGCCAATGATTCAGGAGATCATCGACAACAATCCAAAATCCGTCGCTGATTATAAAGCTGGCAAGAAAAAAGCCCTCGGCTTCTTTGTTGGCCAGGTGATGAAGGCCACCAAAGGCCAGGCCAACCCAGGCGTTGTCAACCAGATGATCGTCGAGCTGCTGGAGAAGATGTGATGGACATCCGTAAGATCATCCAGGCCATTGACCATACCAACCTCGATCCCTGCGCCACCGAGGAGGAGATCCTCGCTTTTGCCGCCGCTGCTCAGGGCACAGGCATTGCCAGCCTCTGTGTGCAGCCCTGCTATGTGAAAGCCTTGGCGGCGCATTTTCCCGGCGGTGTGCCGATCTGCACGGTGGTGGGCTTTCCCCAGGGCTGCGAGCCGGCGGCGGTCAAGGCTGCGGCAGCGCGCCTGGCCTTTGCCGATGGCGCCAGCGAGGTGGATATGGTCCTCGCCCTGGGGCGCATCAAGGCCGGCGACTACAGCGCCGTGCAGCGGGAGGTGGCTGCCGTGCTGGCCGAGCGGCCTGCCGGCGGAAAGATCAAGGTCATCCTCGAGACCGGCGCCCTCACAGATGAGGAGATCCTCGGCACCGTGCAGGCGCTGAACCAGCTGGACATCGACTTTTACAAAACCAGCACCGGCTTTGGCTACCCCGGCGCCAGCGTCCACGCTGCCGCGCTGATCATGCAGGCCAAGCGCCCGGAGATCCAGCTCAAGGCGAGCGGCGGTATCCGCACCATTGAGGACGCGGAGCAATACCTGCGCCTCGGCGCCACGCGCATCGGCGCAAGCAAGCTGCTCGCCGCCTGCCTGGCAGCGCAGGAGTAAAGGAGGAACCATGCCAGATATCAAATACGAGATCACCGAGCACCTCGCCGTGCTCTCCACCTCCAGCCGCGGCTGGAGCAAGGAGCTCAACCTTGTCAGCTGGAACGATCGCCCAGCGAAGTACGACCTGCGCGAATGGGCGCCGGATCACAGCCGCATGGGCAAGGGCATTACCCTGAGCGACGAGGAAGCAAAAATGCTCAGAGAAGCATTGAACGAGATTGTGCTGTAACACCACGCACGCCGATCCTTCGGGAGAAGCGTGCGTTTTTTTCGTGTGGCTTGTCATTACTCAGCAGGAGAAATATAATGAAGGAAGTTAATTGACACAGACAGGATGTGAAAACGATGAAACGAATATTCTTTGTCGAAGATGATCCAGGGCTGATGAAGGGATTGGTCTTTGCGCTGGAGAAACAGGGCTACGAGGTGGTTTGCGCGCGCACGCTGCACGAGGCGGAAAGATGCTGGGAAAATGGGACATTCGATCTTGTAATCCTCGATGTATCGTTGCCAGACGGCACGGGCTTTGCGCTCTGCAAAGAAATTCGCGCCCAGTCAAAGGTGCCGATCATTTTCCTGACAGCGGCGGATGAGGAAACAGACATCATCATGGGGCTCGACATGGGCGGCGATGATTACATCACGAAGCCGTTCAAGCTGGCGGTGTTCCTCTCGCGGGTGAATGCCCTTCTGCGGCGCAGCACGACGTACAGCGAAACGGCGCAGCTTTTGCAGTCAGGCGGGATCGCGGTGGACCTGCTGCGTCGCACTGTCACGAAAAATGGAGAACCGATCGCGCTCACGGCGAGTGAATACAAGCTACTGGTGCTTTTCATGGAAAATGCCGACATCGTGCTTACGCCGGAGCAGATCCTTTCACGACTGTGGGATCACGAGGCGCGTTATATCGACAGCAGCACACTGACGGTTTACATCCGTCGTCTGCGCACGAAGATCGAGGACGACGCGAGCGCGCCACGCCATATCCTGACGGTGCGTGGCATGGGCTACAAATGGGCGAATCCGGAGGGGATAGGATGAAATTTTTTGCAGATCGCAGCGTGCGGACGCTGTTCGCCCTGGTGTTTGTGGCGCTCACGCTCTTTACTGCGCTGACGCTGTGGATGGTGCAACGCGCAGGCGCCAGCGCTGTGCTGCCGGTGTTGGGGCTTGCGATCCTGTTTGCGCTGGTGCTGTTGGCGCTGCTCGTCTGGTATTTTCGCAGGCAGTCGCGCCTGATCGATAAAGCGATCGCTCGCATCCGCGCGTTTCTCGCTGGCGATGTGGAGGCGCGCATCGATTCTGATGAGGAAGGGGAGCTGTACCGACTCTTTCACGAGATCAATGCCATGGCAGCGATCCTTGGTGCGCACGCTGAAAACGAGGCGAACGCCCGCGCTTTTCTCAAGGATACGCTCTCAGATATTTCCCACCAGTTGAAAACGCCGCTGGCGACGCTCGGCATCTACAACGGCATTCTCCAGGACGCGACGGATGATCCGGAAACGCTGCGGGAATTTTCAGCGTTGTCCGAGCAGGAGCTTGACCGCATCGAAGCCCTTGTCAAAAATCTCCTGACGATCTCGCGACTCGACGCCGGCACGCTGGATTTCAAGCGCGAGCCGCAGATGCTGTCGGAGATGATGGCGAGCCTGGAGCGCCATTTCGCTTTCCGCGCCGAGCAGGAAGGAAAGACGCTGCGCTTTTCCGGCGAGGATGATGTGACGCTCGTTTGTGACCGGCTCTGGATCTTGGAAGCGCTGACGAACATTGTGAAGAATGCCCTTGATCATACGACTGCTGGCTGTACGATCATCGTGAACTGGCGGCGTTTTGGTCAGATCGTGCAGATCACAGTGCGAGACGATGGCAGCGGCATTCATCCGGAGGATCTGCCGCATATTTTCAAGCGTTTCTACCGCAGCCGCTTTTCCCTGGATACGCAGGGCGTCGGGCTTGGCCTGCCACTGGCGAAAGCGATCATTGAAGCCCACAGCGGCACAGTGGAGGTGGACAGCGCCCTTGGCGAAGGAACGGTGTTTACGATCAATTTCCTGATTCCTACAGAATTGTAGGCTGGATGTAAGGTCTGTGTTGGATGCTGGTGGTAATCTTTCACCATCAACTAGAAAGAGGTGGAAAACCATGGAACTTCTAAGCGTACAACATATTTCCAAAACCTATGGCAGCGGCGAAGCGGCTGTGCACGCGCTGCGTGATGTCAGCTTCTCGGTATCAAAAGGCGAATTCGTCGCCGTTGTCGGCGAATCCGGCTCAGGCAAGAGCACGCTGCTCAATATGATCGGTGGCATGGATGAACCGAGCGCAGGCAAGGTCTTCATCGACGGGAAGGATATTTTCGCGATGCGGGAGCGCAATCTGACGATCTTTCGTCGACGCAACATCGGTTTCATCTTCCAGAGCTTTAATCTGATCCCCGAGCTGACGGTGGAGCAGAATATCATCTTTCCCGTTCTCCTGGATCACGAAAAGCCAGATGCCACCTATCTCGAGGAACTGCTCACTGTGCTGGGTCTCCGCGAGCGACGTCATCATCTGCCGAGCCAGCTTTCCGGCGGACAGCAGCAACGCGTGGCGATCGGTCGCGCGCTGATCACACGGCCGGCGCTGATCCTCGCCGATGAGCCGACGGGCAATCTCGATACAAAGAACACGAGCGAGGTCATCGCACTGCTCAAAGAAGCCTCGCGCAAGTACGAGCAAACGATCATCCTGATCACCCACAGCCGCGCCATTGCGCAAACGGCCGACCGGATCCTTTCAGTGAGCGACGGTGTGCTGAGCGATCTTGGGAGGTGTCGAGCATGAGAAGCTATCTGAGCCTGATCCCGCTCTCGGCGAAGGTGCATCGTCGACAGAACCGTATGACATTGCTTTGCATCATTTTCGCTGTCTTTCTTGTGACGGCAATCTTTTCCAGCGCGGAAATGGGTGTGCGCTGTGAAATGATGCATGCGAAGGAGACGCACGGCGACTGGCAGGTCCAGATCGCCGATCTCAGTGAGAGCGGTGCAGCGGCGATCGCCAGCCGGGACGATGTCGCAGCGTCTTCCTGGTACGAGGTCGTCAATCTCGACGAGAGCCGCGCTTACACGATCAGTGGTCACCAGACTGCGCTCTGCGGTGTGGAGCAGGATTTCCTCACAGAGATCATGCATTATTTTGACGACGACGCGAGCCTGGCAGAAAAAGATGCTGTCATTCTGACGCCGAACGCGCGCACGCTTCTCGGTGTGGCCCCTGGTGATACCGTGACGCTGGAGACGCCAGCAGGAAGCTACGACTTTACCGTCGAAGGATTTCGTTCCAGCGACAGCCGCTTTGCTTCGGGAAACGGTGGCGGCGAAACGACGGCGCTGCTTGTGGAGGATGAGCAGGTTGGCGCCTTCATGAACATTGCCACGCTGCGCACGATCCTTGCAGCCAACGACGACAGCGGGCAAACGAGCTACTTCGTCCAATTCGCCGACGACGCCCACATTCGCCAGGCGATCGATGATATAAAAATCGTTTGCGGATTGGAGGACGACCAGCTTACCGAAAACTTCATTCTCATGGGCCTTGCCGGGCTCAGCAGCAATGAGTTGGTGCGCAATCTCTATCCCCTCGTCGGCGGTTTGTTCGTGCTCATCCTCGTCGCCGGCGTGCTGATGATCGCCGGCAGTCTCAACAGCACGACCAGCCAGCGCACACAGTTTTTCGGCATGATGCGCTGCATCGGCATGAGCCGCGCGCAGGTGCGTCGCTTTGTGCGGCTGGAAGCGCTAAACTGGTGCAAAACGGCGATCCCGATTGGCGTTATACTCGGTATCGTGCTGACATGGGGCCTTGGCGCGGTGCTGCGCTATGGTGTCGGCGGCGAATTCAGCGACTGGCCGATCTTCGGCATCAGCGTCATCGGCATTGCCAGCGGTGTGGTGCTGGGACTTGCCACGGTGCTCATTGCAGCACAATCGCCAGCGCGACGCGCTGCGCGTGTATCGCCGATGGCTGCAGTTTCGACAGCTGCTGCGACGCGTGCAGGAAAACCGCATCGCATCCACGGGCGGATCATTTCCATTGCCTCGCGGCTTGGCATTGCCCACGCCACAGCGGCGAAGAAAAACCTTGTGCTGATGAGCGGATCCTTCACATTGAGCATCGTGCTCTTTTTGGGATTTTCAGTGCTTGTACAGCTGTTGAACTGTATGTTGCCGACATCACTTTCTGCGCCGGATCTTTCGATCCAGAGCAGAGACTGGTCGAACAATGTTGACCATACGCTTGTTGAAGAGCTTGCTGACATGCCAGGCGTTGCCCATGCTTTCGGTCGCAGCTCCTTGACGGATGTGCCGGCTTCGTTCAGTGTGGCGGCAGAACAGGAGAGTGTGGATCTCATCAGCTACGACGATATCCAGTTCGACTGGCTGCCGGAGGACGAGATGCTGCGCGACGGCGCAGATCTCGCGGCAGTCTACGGTGACAGCCACAGCGTGCTCACCATCTGGGATGAAACGAATCCGCTGAGCGTCGGCGATACTGTGACGCTTGGTGATGAGACGGTGACCATCGCTGGCTTGCTTAAATACAGCCCTTTCACGAACAGCGGCAGCACCGAGGGATCGATCGACCTCATTTGTTCAGATGAAACCTTTCAGCGGCTCACCGGCGAGAGCGACTATGGCATCATCGATGTACAGCTCACAGAGGACGCCAGCGATGCCGAAGTGGCTGCAATCGCTGAGCGCACAAGCAGCGCTGGTCAGTTCATCGACCGGCGCGACGAAGCCGATCGCAGCACGTTCTGGGCGTTCAGCCTGTTCATCTATGGTTTTCTCGCGATCATCGCGTTGATCACCGTGCTGAACATTGTTAACAGCATTTCCATGAGCGTCACCGCGCGCACGCGCGAGTATGGCGCCATGCGCGCTGTTGGCATGGATGGCAGCCAGCTCACGCGTATGATCGCTGCTGAAGCTGCGACATATGCTGTGAGCGGCTCGCTCTGCGGGATCGCGCTTGGCCTGCCGCTGCACAGGCTGCTCTATGAGCGGCTCATCACCGCGCATTTTCCATACTACAGTTGGGAATTTCCGACTGCCGCATTGGCGATCATCGTTTGCTTCATCCTGTTTGCTACGATTTGCGCCTTTATTTCGCCGGCCAAACGGTTGCGTCGTTTGGCTGTGTGTGAAACGTTGGCTGAACTGTAAAATAAAAAACGCACGCTTTCTCGGATGGCGTGCGTTTTGCTATTATCCAAAAACCCGACCGCTCCCTGGGGAACGGCCGTGGTTGTCTTAAAAATTCTGCATGAGGTAGATCTTGTAGGTGATGGAGAGGGTGTCCTGAAAATCGACTTCGGAGCTGCCGTAGGGGATGAGCTCTTTGATCTTGTTGATGCGGTAGCGGACGGTGTTTTCGTGGACGTACATGGCGGCGGCTGTTTTCTTATAATCCATGTTGAGCCGGGCGAAGGTGAGAAGGGTGTCGAAGAGCTGTCCCTTATTATCGGCGTCGCTCTGGAGGATGGGCTGGGTCATGTCGTTATAAAACTGCTCGAGGGCGGGGGTGTCGTAGAGGGCGATGAGGATGCGGGAGATGCCGATGTTTTTATAATACACGGTTTCGCCGGCGGCGGCGCGGCCGGAGGTGAGGGCGGTGTAGCTCTGGGCGATGACGGTGCCGAGGGTTTGCAGGGGGCGCAGGTCGCTGATGCCGATGATGGCCTGGGGCAGGTGCTGGTGGATGAGCTCGATATAGCGCTGGTGAGATTCTGCTACCTCGGAAAGGCGGCTGTCGCTGTAGGTGAGGATGACGAGGATGCCGCCCTTATACTCGGTGGCGAAGGCGCGGGCGTTTTGGTTGACGGCGTTGCAGAGATTGAGGATGGAGGAGACGGGCACCTGTGGGTTGGTGCGGTCGATCGCAAAGAGAACCATGGCGTTTTTCTCAAAGTTTGGATTGAGCTCGGCGACGATCTCCATCTTTTCTCGCTGGGAGATGCGCTTGCCAATGAGAGAGGCAATCTTGTCTTCGAGATTTTTTCGCTGCTCGGCATACATGCGGAATTCGATGATGCTGGTGATGACGGCGGAGTATGGGGTGTGGAAATCGGTGAAGATGACGGGGATCTGGGCTTCGTCAAAGAGTGTGGCGTATTCTGGCGGCAGCTCCTGGAAATATTCGTCGAAGACGATGAGGGCGGCGGCATGATTGGCGGAAAGACGCTGATACACTTTGTCGAGGTAGGAGATATCTTCCTTGGCGAAGTATAGGAAAGATAGATAGATATCGTTTTCTACGAAGCCGATCTCAAGATCTGCGGTGCTTGGTGGATTGTCGTAAACGTTGACGGAATTGACTTCGCGGTTGAGGCCACGTTTACCAGCTACGATCCTAGCGTTCTTCAGAACATTCAACTCGAGAATGTCTGCAACGGTGATAATACTCATGGTTTTCCACGCCTTTCCAGTTGATTGTGATGGTACTATTATAGGATGAATCTGGGGGTTTTGTGTTTGGGATTCTTATAAATTTATTGGAGAATGGCTGTATGCGTGCCAATGACAGGGTTTTGCAGCTATTGTTAAAATGAATAAAAGGTTCTAAAAAGAGGTGTTGGTGATGACAAACGGTAAGAAACCGATCGAAGCATTTGCACTTTCAAGGGTTCCGCGGGAGCAGCGGAAATCCTGGGTGGATATGGTGATGGTGCAGGCGGGGATGGTGATTTGCATTCCTGCTTTTTTGTTGGGAAGCATGCTGGCGGAGGGGATGCCGACGCTGCAGGCGATGGTGGCTGGTGTGATTGGCTATGGGATGGTGCTGGTGCTGACGCTGATATTGGGCATCCAGGGGGCGGATCTGGGGATTCCGACGTGCGCGATCTCGACGTCGACTTTTGGGCGCAAGGGGACGCGGCTTCTGGTGAGCTCGCTCTTCACGGTGTCGCTGGTGGGATTTTTCGGGCTGCAGGTGAATGTCTGCGGCGAGGCTTTTTCGACGCTGGCGCTGGCGGCGTTTGGCGTGGAGATTCCTGTGGTGGCGAGCTCGATCTTCTGGGGAATGGTGATGGTGGTGATCGCTGTCTGGGAGATGGAGACGCTGAAAAATCTGGACACGATCTCTGTGCCGCTCTTGCTCCTTATTATGATCGTTGGGACGGTGATGGCGTTTCGCATCTACGGATCGGCGGGGCTTTCTGCCAATGAGGTGGAGACGCCGACGATGACGATGATCGAGGGGATTGGCACGGCGTTCAGCTTTTTCTCGGCGTCGGCGTTTACGGAGGCGGATCTGACGCGCTTTCAGAGAAACCGTCGGGACACGGTGCGCTCTGCTTTCTGGGGGCTGATGCCGGCGGGGATCATCACCTGTGTGATCGGCGTTTTGCTCTCGCGCGTGGTGGGCGTGTATGACATCAGCCAGGTGATGGCGATGGTCGGCTTGCCGATTCTGGGGCTGACGATTATGATCCTGGCGCAGCTGACAACGAACTCGGTCAATGCCTACACGGGCGGGCTGGATGCGGTGATGACGTTTAACCTGCCGGACAATCGCCGCCGCGAGGCGACGTTTGTGGTCGGCGTGCTGGGTGTTGTGTTGGCAGTGCTGGGGATTTTGGATTTTATCGAGGTGTATCTGAACTGGACAACCTTTCTCGGCGCGCCGATCGCTGGTGCGATGATCGCAGATTACTGGATCGTCGGCAGGGGCAAACCGGGCAGCTGGCACGCAAACGAGGGCTGGAACGGGACGGGCATCGCGGCGACGCTGATTTCGCTGGTCATTGCGCTGATGATCCCTTTCGGCGTGTTTAATTTCAATGGGGTTATTATTGGCTTCATTGTTTATTTGATATTGGAACATTTCTGGCCGTCTGCGTCACGGCGGCTGGATGGAGAATACTCGGAGAAAAAAGGAGAATGAAATCATGCAGATTTTGAACGAACAAGACATCATCAATGTGATGAACGGGGCGGCGCTGTTGGCTGCCGGCGGAGGCGGCTGTTTTGACGACGGCATGATCCTCCTGGAGAGTTTCAAGAAAAACCATCCGGACAAACCGATTACGGTGCGGCTGGTGGATGTTTCGGAGATGGAAGACGGGGCTTACGCAGCTGTCGTCGCCGGTATGGGCGCGCCGACGGAAGGCGCAGGCAAGGATTTCACGCCTTGCGCGGTCGATGCATTTGCGGAAGTGCAACGGATGGCAGCGGAGATGGGCAAGGGGGTGCATTATACGATGCCTGTGGAAATGGGCGCGTTCAACACCTTTGTGCCAATGCTGATCTCGCTGATGACGGGGCTGCCAACGCTGGATGCAGACGCAGCCGGTCGCGCTGTGCCGGGGCTGGATACGCTGCTGTCGCACATCAACGGCGGCGCCACGAGCCCGCTGGCGATGGCAGATGACAACGGCAACATCACCCACATTCGCTGTGCCGATCCTCATGATGCGGTGATGGCGCAGAACATTGCCAGCCCGATCGCCCGCGCCTTCCACTCGAACGCTGGCATCGCTGGCTGGATCATGGGCAGGGACGAGATCCAGGCGCGCATCCCGACGGGGACGATCTCGCTGGCGAAGGCGATCGGCGAGGTCATCCAGCAGGCGCGGGAGACGCGCGCGGCAGGAGGACGCGTGCGCGATATTTACAGCGCCCTGGACGCCAGCGGCCTGGTGCAGGCGAAATGTCTCTGCGAATGCTCGCCGCTGCGCGCCTTTGCCACGGATTTTAAGGATGGCTTCGACGTTGGCTCGTATGTGATCGGCGAGGGAGAAGGGTGCTACAAGATCCTCTTCCAGAACGAAAACCTCCTGCTCTACCAGCTGGCGGAAAGCGGCGAGGAGCGCCTGCTCATGACTGCACCGGACATCATCACCCTCTACAACGCGCAAAATGGCGATCCGATCACCAACGAGGACCTTTTCCTGCACCGTGAAGCAGGGGATCTCGACATCCTCCAAGTTGCCCTCGGCGTCATCCGCGTCGACCAGAAATGGTGGCGCCAGCCGGAAAACACCGAAGCCGCATGGCGGCCGTATTTCGATGTGCTGGGGTATGGCGATGAGGTGGTACGCTTTTCTCAGTTAGGAGTGAGGAATTAGGAATTAGGAGTTTTTTTGCTGGTTTATGCAGGGGCGGCGCTACGGCGCTATCACAGCATTTCTTGCAGCGTAGCTGCGAACTGGTGCACAGCACCAGTAACTCCTCACTCCTCACTCCTCACTCCTAACTAAAAAGAAAGGTTAGTGATATTATTGTCAGAAACGATCAAACTATTAGTGCTCGATCCTGTGACGACGGCGGCGACGCCTGCTGAGCTGGCCTATATGGGGCGGTTCCTCAGTGAGAACACTGAGCTGGAAGGCCGCGCGATCTGCAAAGGACCGGCGTCGATCGAATGTGAATACGACGAAGCGATGGCGCTGCCGCAGGTGGTCGCCCTGGCTAGGGAGTCTGCGGCAGAATTTGACGGCATCTTTATTGACTGCTTCGCCGATCCTGGCGTGCGCGCTGTGCGGGAATGTGTGGACATTCCTGTGTGTGGCGGCTTTGAGCCGGTGCTGCAGCTGGCGCTGGACTTGGCCGATCGCATTGCGATCATCACCGTGCTGCCACAGGTGATCCCGCTTTTGCGGGCAAATGTGGCGAAGGCTGGCTTGGGCGAGCGCGTCTGCGCCATCCTCAGCGCCGACATTCCCGTGCTCGCGTTGGGCGATCACGAGGCGCTGGTGCAGAGCCTGTTTGCGCAGAGCCGTCTGGCGATCACAGAAAAAGGCGCCGAGGCCATCGTCCTCGGCTGCACCGCCATGATCGATGTCGCTGAGGAGCTGGAAGGGATACTGAAAGCCTCCGGCCTCGACGTTCCCGTGCTCGAAGCAGGCCAGGCCGCGCTGATGATGCTTGAGCTCCAGGTGAAAATGGACTCTCTCATAGTCGAAGAACATATCATTTAGTTAGGAGTTAGGAGTGTGGAGTTGATTTTTGGCAAATTTTTAATTAGTAATTTTTAATGAGTAATTTTGGAATGCTTTGTCCCTAACGGGCCAAAGCGAATAAATTTTGTGGTGTGCGCAAGGCACAAAATAATTTCCGCCTTTGAGCGTAAGCGAAAAGGCTACCACAATTAATCATTACTAATTAATCATTAATCATTTAAACTGAAAGGTTAGTGATATTATTGATAGAAACGATTAGATCGCTCGTCGCGATCCCCAGTGTGACAGGCGCTGCGCCGGAGCCGGGGAAGCCCTATGGCCCCTATGTGTACGAGGCGCTGGAGAAGGCGCTGGGCATCTGCGAGGGGCTGGGCTTCCGCACCAAACTGGACGACGAGGGCTACTACGGCTACGCTGAAATCGGCGCAGGTGAGGAGCTGATGGGCATCCTCGTGCATCTCGATGTGGTGCCGCCGGGCTCCGGCTGGACCCACGATCCTTACGGCTGCGAGATCGCGGACGGCAAGCTCTTTGGCCGCGGTGTCGTCGACGACAAAGGCCCGGCGGTGGCGGTGATGTACGCCATGAAGGACATTCTCGACAGCGAGCTTGTGCTGGACAAGCGCGTGCGACTGATCCTCGCCAGCCAGGAGGAGGACGGTCCCTGGGCGGACATCGCGCGCTACAAAGCGCAGGAGGAGATCCCAGGCTTCGGCTTCACACCAGACGCCAGCTTTCCGGCCACCTTCGGCGAAAAGGGCATCCTCGCAGTGGCGCTTTCCATGCCGGCGGAGCGCGCAGGTTTTCGCGAGATTCAGGGCGGCACAGCGACGAACATGGTCGCCGATCAGGCGCAGGCGGTACTCATGGACGGCACTGTACTGGAAACGCGCGGCAGATCGGCCCACGGCAGCATGCCAGAGCTTGGCGATAACGCCATCACCAGGCTGATGGCTCAGGCGGCGGCCCACGATTGTCCCTTTGCGCAGTTTTATATGGAGCACATCGGCGAAGCGCTGAACGGCGAGGGCCTCGGCATCGCCCTCGAGGACCGGGCCAGCGGCGGCCTGACGCTGAACGTTGGCAAGATCGAGCTGGCAGAGGGCAATGTCACCATGCACCTCGATATCCGCTATCCGGTGACGTTTTCGCCGCAGGACGTACTCGCGCCGCTGGAAGGCGTCTGCGTTGCCCAAGGGCTCGCGCTCGTCAAAGAGGATTGGATGGCGCCGGTGTATATGGATGCCAACGGCCCGGTGATCACCGAGCTGGCGGCAGCGTATCGGGAGGTGACCGCCAGCGACATGCCGCCGACGGTCATGGGCGGCGGCTCCTACGCGCGGGCGATGGAGCACATCGTCGCTTTCGGGCCGGTTTTCCCATGGCGGGAGAGCACCGAGCACGTTGCCGATGAGTACATTTATGTGGAAGATCTCGAAAAAATACGTGAAATTTATCGATTGACTATTGAAAAATTGGCCTGCCATCGTACAATTATAAAGAAAGGATGATACTAGTGAAAAAAGGTTTGAAATTATTGTCGGTGCTAATGATCGTGCTCGGTCTCCTGACGCTGGCAGTTGGCATCATGACGACGGGGGTATTTGTGCTCAGCGGCGAAACGACAGCAGAGGTGAAATCCCTCATCGCGCTGACGCTGATCTTCAGCGTGGCCAATGGCCTCCTGGAATTTGTCGGCGGAGCGCTGGGCCTGCGCGCAGCGAAAAATCCTGCCAAAAGCCTCGACGCCGTGATCTTCGGCTTCGTCGCCCTCGCCGTCGGCGTCTGCTCCCTTGTGCTCGATTTCAGCGTGCAGAACATCTGCGCCTGCATCATTCCGCTGTTGTACTTCGTGTGCGTGCTGGAGGTGCACCGCACCTGAGTTAGGAGTGCGGAGTGCGGAATGAGGAGCTTTTCTGCTGGTTGATGCAAGGGGACGGTGCTACGGCGCTATCACAGCATTTCTTGCAGCGCAGCTGTGAACTGGTGCACAGCACCAGTAACTCCTCACTCCGCACTCCTAACTCCTAACTAAGATCAACTCTTCACTCCTAATTCCTAACTCCTAACTGGCACTTGAAAACTTCTTGCGCTCATGTTATTATTTTCAAAATAACTTTTTTAGGAGGAATCAGTCTTATGGACGCAGACCCGACAGGGACTTCTATCATTTCCAGCTTGTTGTTGCTCTTGTTCTTCACCCTCATGAACGCCTTCTTTGCAGGGGCAGAGATGGCTGTGGTATCGGTGAACAAAAACCGCATCCGCAGTCTGGCAGAGGATGGAAACAAAAAGGCGAAGGTCATCGAGAGGCTTTTCGACGATTCGACGAAGTTTCTCTCGACGATCCAGGTGGCCATCACCTTTGCCGGCTTCTATTCATCGGCATCTGCCGCCGCGCGCATTGCGCCGGTGCTGGGTGCGTGGCTGGCGAGCCGCGGCCTGCCTTATGCAGAAGCCATCGCCTCCAACGGCGTCACGCTCCTGCTCATGTTCTTCAACCTCGTCTTTGGTGAGCTGGTGCCAAAGCGCATCGCTCTGCAGAAAGCCGAAGCCTTCTGCATGCTGACGGTGATGCCGGTGCACTACATCTCCATCGTGCTCTCGCCGTTTATCAAGCTGCTTTCGGTATCGACGAAGGTGGTGCTGAAGCTCCTCGGTTTCAAAACAACGGACCAGGAGGAGGCCGTCACCGAAGAGGAGATCAAGGCACTGCTCAAGCAAGGCAGCGAGACTGGGCTTTTCGAGGACGAAGAGCGCAAGATGATCGACTCGGTCTTTGCCTTCAACGACCGCACCGCGCGCGAGATTCGCGTGCCACGTCGCGATGTCGTGAGCTTTGACATCAACGAACCTTTCGACACGCTGCTCGACGACATTCTCGCAACGCGCCACAATCGCATTCCGGTTTACGACGACGACATCGACAACATCATCGGTGTGCTCCACATCAAGGATGTGATGATCGAGCTGCGCAAGGACATCCGTCCCGAGGATCTCGACATTCGCGCCATGCTCCACGAGCCGTTCTTTGTGCCGGAAACGAAAACCACCGACTCTCTCTTCCGCGATATGCAGGCCAACCGCCGCCACATGGCGATCCTGGTGGACGAGCACGGGGGCTTCTCCGGTATCGTCACCATCGAGGACCTGGTAGAAGCCATCATGGGCAACATCGACGAGGAATACGACGACGTTGCGCCAGAGATCGAGGCTATCGGCCCCGACGAGTATCTGCTCGACGGCGGACTGCTCATCGACGATCTCAACGAAGAGCTGGAGCTCTCCATCGAAAGCGAGGACTGCGACACCATTTCCGGCTACCTCATCGAACAGCTCGGCCACATTCCGCAGGAAGGCGCGCGCGAGCGCATCACCATCGATAACCTCGCCTTTCTCACCGAGGACGTGCGCGACAACCGCATCGCCAGCGTGCGCATGAAGATTCTTCCTCAAATTAGTAATGATGAATGAGTAATTAGTAATTGTTGTTGGCTAGAGATCGATACGCCGCTAGCGCGTCGCATCGACTCTAGCCTTTTAATTTTATTTGCGTGCATGCGCAAGGCACGAAATAATTTCCGCCTTGAGCGATAGCGAAAGGCTACCAAAATTAATCATTAAAAATTACTAATTACTAATTAACAAAATCATTTACAAAATCATTTGAAAATGATTTTGTTAAGAAAAATTGCTAGCATAGCGCAGTTTTCGTGGTATAATGAGAGATAGGATTTTTACAGATTTATTGAGGGGAATTCAATCAACTAGGAGGATACTGAATTGATTCGCATTGGTCTGGATGTGGGATCAACCACGATGAAATGCGTGGTATTGGATCAGGATCAACATATTATCTACAAAGACTACAGACGGCATCGCTCAAATATCAAGGAGGTGGCGGTCGGCTTCGTTGAAGAGATCAGAGATCGCCTCAAAGACGTCGATGACAAAGACATCCGCTTCGCTGTCACTGGCTCAGCCGGCATCGGCCTCTCCGAGGCGTACAACATTCCGTTTATCCAGGAGGTCATCGCCTCGCAGATCGCCGTCAGCGACCTGCACGACGACATCGACGTCGCCATCGAGCTGGGCGGAGAGGACGCGAAGATCCTCTTTTTCACCGGCGGCTCAGAGGTGCGCATGAACGGCTCCTGCGCCGGCGGCACCGGCGCCTTCATCGATCAGATGGCGGTGCTCCTGAACGTCGACCTGGAAACGCTGAACACCCTCGCCAACAAGGCGGAAACCGTCTACGACATCGCCAGCCGCTGCGGCGTCTTCGCCAAGAGCGACATCCAGCCGCTCCTCAACCAGGGCGCAAAGAAGGAAGACGTTGCCATGAGCATTTTCTACGCCGTCGCCAACCAGACGGTCGGCGGTCTGGCCCAGGGCCGCGAGATCAAGGGGAAGGTCATCTTCCTCGGTGGTCCGCTTAATTTCTTCACCGGCTTGCAGACGGCCTTCAAAAATGTGCTCAAGCTTGAATCCGACGATTGCTATGTGTTCCCCGAAGACGCCCGCTATTATGTCGCCATGGGCGCAGCCCTCTACAGTAAAAACGAGATGACCTTCGATCTGGACGACCTCATGCGTCGCTTCCAGGAAAACACCATGACCATCAAAAGCACCTCGACGACGAAGCCCCTCTTCGCAAACAAAGAAGAGTACGAGGAATTTCTCTCCCGCCACGCCAAATCCACCGTTGAGTATGCCGACATCGCCTCTTATAAGGGCGACGTCTACCTCGGCATCGACGCCGGCTCGACAACCGTTAAGCTGGTGCTCATCGGCGAAGCAGGCGAGCTCCTCTACAGCCGCTACGAATATTCCAACGGCCAGCCGATCGCAATGATTAAAGAGACGCTGCAATATCTCTACGAAACCTATCCGGAGCTGCGCATCCGTTCCTCGGCGGTCACTGGCTACGGCGAGGAGCTCATTAAGACAGCCTTTTCGCTGGACCACGGCCTCGTGGAAACGATCGCCCATCTCACCGCCGCCCAGTTCTTCCAGCCGGATGTGGACTTCATCATCGACATCGGCGGGCAGGACATGAAGTGCTTCAAGATCAAAAACGGCACCATCGACTCGATCTTCCTCAACGAGGCCTGCTCCTCCGGCTGCGGCTCGTTCATCTCAACATTTGCCAGCGCGATGGGCTACGACGTTGCAGAATTTGCCGAGCTCGGCCTCCATTCCGAGCATCCCGTCGACCTCGGCAGCCGCTGCACCGTCTTCATGAATTCGTCCGTCAAGCAGTCGCAGAAGGAGGGCGCCAGCGTTGAGGACATCTCTGCCGGGCTTTCCATCAGCGTTGTGAAAAACGCCCTCTACAAGGTCATCCGCGCCAACGACGCCGACGACCTCGGCAAAAAGATCGTCGTCCAGGGCGGCACCTTCTACAACGACGCCATCCTGCGCGCCTTCGAGAAAGAGATCGGCCGCAACGTCATCCGTCCGTCCATCGCCGGGCTGATGGGCGCCTTCGGCTGCGCCCTCTACGCCAAAGCCAACCAAAGCGGCGAAACCACCTGCCTGGGCCCGGTGGCGCTGAATGAATTTTCCTACCAGACCTACAGCCGCACCTGTCAGGGCTGTGGGAATCACTGCGAGCTCACGATCAATCATTTCTCAAATGGAGAAGAACTCATCGCCGGCAACCGCTGTGAGCGTCCACTCAACAAGGACAAAAAGGCCCTCGATCTGCCAAACGCCTATCTCTACAAGCAGCAGCTCATCACCAATCTCAAGAAGGAGCAGCTCGCTGGCGATTTTCCAAACGGCACCGTCGGCATGCCGCTGGGGCTCAACGTCTACGAAATGTATCCATTCTGGACCGCCTTCTGGAACCAGCTCGGCTATCGCGTTCTGCTCTCACCGTTCGGCTCGAAGCAGCTCTTCACAAAGGGCCAGTACACCATCCCATCGGACACGATCTGCTATCCTGCCAAGCTCATCCACGGCCACATTGAATGGCTGCTGGAGAAGAACGTTGATTTTATTTTCTATCCATGCCTCAGCTACAACTTCGACGAGGAGATCAGCGACAACCACTACAACTGCCCAGTCGTCGCCTATTATCCGCAGGTCATCGAGGCCAACGTCGGCAAGATCGACAAGGAGAAATACCTCTTCGGTTTCTACGGCGTCCACAATAAAAAATTCATGAAAAAGCAGCTCACGAAGGACCTCGCCAAGCGCATTGGCGTGAGCGGGCGCAAGATTGGTGAAGCCCTCGACGCTGCCTACGCAGCGCAGCGCGGCTACTACGACAAGCTCAAGGCCTTCGCCGACCAGGCGATCCAGTATGCCCGCATCCACGAGCTGCCGATCGTCATTCTCGCCGGTCGCCCATACCACGTCGACCCAGAGATCAACCACGGCATCGACCGCCTCGTGCAGAGCTTCGGCACCGTCGTCATCAGCGAAGACGGGCTGCCGTTCATCTACGGCGACACGGATACCCACGTGCTGAACCAGTGGACCTATCACGCCCGTCTCTACAACGCCGCCAAGACCGCCCTGGAAAATCCCGACATGTCCGTCGTCCAGCTCGTCAGCTTCGGTTGCGGGCTCGACGCCATCACTGCCGATGAGATGCGCGACATCCTCGAATCCGGCGGCGATATCTACACCCAGATCAAGATCGACGAGATCTCCAACCTCGGCACGGTGAAGATCCGTCTCAGAAGTCTCTTTGCAACACTGGAACAAAGGAGGAAGCAGTAAGTGTCAGAACAACAACAACGCGTTGTTTTTACAGAAGAAATGAAGGAAACGCACACCATCCTCATTCCGATGATGCTGCCGATCCATTTTCGTCTGATCAAGAAGCTCCTGACCATGGAGGGCTACAAGGTTGACATCCTCGACTCCATGAGTCCCGACGTCATCGCCACCGGCGTTAAATACGTCAATAACGACATGTGCTATCCGGCGCAGCTGGCCATCGGTCAGCTCCTCGACGGCGCCATGAACCACGGCTACGATACCCACAAGATCGCCCTGCTCCTGACGCAGACCGGCGGCGGTTGCCGTGCCTCGAACTACATCGCGCTCCTGCGCAAGGCCCTCAAGCGCGCCGGGCTGGAATACATCCCTGTGCTTTCGTTCAACGTCGTCGGCCTCGAGGACAATCCAGGCTTCAAGCTTACGAAAACCCTGCTCAAGAACGCCATGTTCGCCATCATCTACGGCGACATGATCATGAACCTGAAAAACCAGATCCTGCCTTACGCCCTCGACAAGGACGAAGTCTCCGCCACGGTCGACCGCGTCTGCACGGCGCTCGAGCGCCAGTTTGAGGCAGGCCATGGCTGCACCCGCAAGGAGCTGCGCAAAAACTGCCCATGGATCCTTAAAGAATTTGCCCAGATCAAAACCGTCAGCGGCCAGAAGAAGACCAAGGTCGGCATCGTCGGCGAGATCTACGTAAAATTTGCGCCGCTGGGCAACAACAACCTCGAAGCCTTCCTCGAGAAGGAGGACTGTGAGGTCGTCGTGCCGGGGCTGATGGATTTCGTGCTCTACACCGCCGACGCCGGCATCGAGGACTGGTACCTCTACGGCACCGGCCACACCAAGGCCGTCGTGAGTAAGTTCATCGTCAACTACATCGTTTCCCTGCAGAACACCGTCATCGACAGCTACAAGAATTATCCTCAGTTTAAGCCGCAGACGCCGTTCAAGCACACCAAGGCCCTCAGCAAAAAAGTCATCCACGAGGGCACCAAGATGGGCGAAGGCTGGCTGCTCACCGCAGAAATGGTCGAGCTCATCGAATCCGGCTGCGAAAACATCGTCTGCACCCAGCCCTTTGGCTGTCTGCCAAACCACATCGTCGGCCGCGGCATGCTGCGCAAGATCAAGGAACTCTATCCTCAGGCCAACATCGTGCCGATCGACTATGACGCCAGCGCCAGCAAGGTCAACCAGGAGAACCGCATCAAGCTCATGCTCGCATCGACGAAAAATATCTCGTATTGACATCAGAACCACTTCTAATATCCTCTTATTAGAAGTGGTTTTTTAGCAGAAGAAGAGGAGAACATTTATGGATTTATCTACTTTGAACCCGCAGCAGCTGGAAGCCGTCCTCACCACCGAGGGCCCGCTGCTGATCCTGGCCGGCGCCGGGAGCGGCAAAACGAACGTGCTCGTGCACCGCATCGCGTACCTGATCGAGGAATGCCGCGTCTCGCCGTTCCACATCCTCGCCATCACCTTCACCAACAAGGCCGCCGGCGAAATGCGCGACCGCATCATCGAAATGATCGGCGAAAAAGGCGCGCGCATCTGGGCGCGGACGTTCCACTCCGCCTGCCTGCAGATCCTGCGCTTTGAGGTGGAACACATCGATCTCTCGCCGAATTTTGTGATCTACGACACCTCCGACCAGCTCTCGATCGTCAAGCGCATCCTGCGCGAGCGCAACATCGACAGCGACGTGCTGAAGCCAGGCGCCGTTCTTGGGAACATTTCCCATCTCAAGAACACCTGGTTTGATCTTGAAGAGGGGCTCGCAAGCTACGCTGAGACCGGCATGCTGCCAGATCTCACGCTGGAGATCATCCGCGAATACCAGCATACCCTGGCGCAGAACAACGCCATCGATTTCGACGACATTCTCTGCCTGACGGTGAAGCTTTTCCGCCAGCATCCCGACATTCTCGAGGAATACCAGGATCGCTTCCAGTACATCCTCGTCGATGAGTACCAGGATACCAACCGCATCCAGTACGAGCTGGTGCATCTCCTCGCTGCGAAATACCGCAACATCTGTGTCGTCGGCGACGACGACCAGTCCATCTACGAGTGGCGCGGCGCCGATGTGCAGAACATCCTCAGCTTCGAGCAGGACTATCCCGACGCCACCGTGATCAAGCTCGAGGAAAACTACCGCTCCACCAAGACCATCCTGAATCTCGCTAACGCCGTCATCGCCCACAACACCACCCGCAAGGACAAATCCCTCTGGACCCAGAATCCCGAAGGCAGCAAGGTCGTCTACTACGAAGCCGACGACGACCGCGACGAAGCTTACTTCATTGTGCGGCAGATCCGCGACATCATGGCGAAATCCGACTACCACTACCGCGATTTCGCCGTGCTCATCCGCACCACGGCCCAGTTCCGCTCCATCGAGCAGGTGCTCGTCGAGGCCCATCTGCCGTACAAAATCTACGGCGGCATCAAATTTTTCCAGCGCCGCGAGATCAAGGACATCCTCGCCTATCTCTACGTCATGGCCAATCCCAACGACGCCGTCAGCCTGCACCGCATCATCAACATTCCCAAGCGCGGCATCGGCGAACAGACGTGGAACAAGATCGTCGATTTTCATGTCGCCCATCCGGAGAGCAGCCTCGTCGACTGTCTCATCGATCCAGCGTTCAAGCTTTCTGCCAAGGCGAAAAAATCCGCCGCAGAATTTCACGCCTTCATCAGCGAAGGGCGCCAGCTCGCTGCAGAAGCAGAGATGGAGCCCCTCGTCGACTATGTGATCAACCAATCCGGCTATGTGAACCATCTCTACGACAGCGACCCTGTCGCCGCCGAGCTCGACATGGACAACATCAATGAATTTCTCTCCATCGCCAGAGAATTTGACATGCGGGACATGGACTATGAAGCGCGTACCCTGAGCGGATTCCTTGAGGAGATCGCCCTTTACACCGATCTCGATCAGTCCGACGACGGCGACAGCGTCAGCGTCATGACCATGCATTCGAGTAAGGGGCTGGAATTTCCTGTCGTCTTCATCGCCGGCTTTGAGCAGGATCTCTTCCCGCACATCCGCGCCAAAAACGAAAACGACGGGCTGGAGGAGGAGCGCCGTCTCTGCTATGTGGCCTTCACCCGCGCCAAGGATCAGCTCTTCATCACCAGCGCACGCCAGCGCCTGATCCACGGACGCTTCATGTATAATCCGCCGTCGGAATTTTTCTCCGAGCTCGATCCACGCTATTTCACCGATGTCAGCAAGGCGCGCCACCACAAAAACGTCGTCGCGCCGACCCATCGCAAGGAGCCAGCCGCTGCTGCCGCCTATGCCGTCGGCGAGAAGGTGCTCCATTCCAGCTGGGGCGAAGGGGTCATCGTCAGCGTCGATCCCGCGGAGGCCACAAAGATCACCGTTGCCTTTCCAAATCAGGGCCTGAAAACCCTGGACGCGCGCTACGCGCCGATCCAAAAGCAGTGACGCCCATGGACAGCTTTGAAGAGATCCTGCAGGATTATCTGCTGGTGCTGGATTACGAAAAAGGCCTCTCACAGAACACCATCGACGGCTACCAGGTCGATCTGCGACAGTTTGGCAGCTGGCTTAAAAATGAGAAAACAACAGTATTTGATATCGATCAGCTCACGATCTATCGGTATAAAAATGAACTTGGGCATCAGTATAAAGCTACGACGATCGCCAGAAAAATAACATCGCTCAAAGGATTCCTCGATTATCTTACAGAAGAAGGTATTCTCACCCAGACGCTGACAATAGAGGACCACACGAAAAAACCTGAGCGTTTACCAAATGTTTTAACGTTGGATCAGATGGACGCTATGATCTCCGTTGTGCCCACGCGCAACCTTGCCGGTAAGCGCGACAAGGCCATCCTCGAGCTCCTCTACGCGACAGGCATGCGCGTGTCCGAGCTCACCGCGCTGACGCTGGACCGCTACTATCCAGAGGAGCAGTTTGTGCGCGTCATCGGCAAGGGCAGCAAGGAGCGGCTCGTGCCCTTCGGGCGCTGCGCCAGAGACGCCGTCGACTGCTATCTCTCGGCGCGCGCAGCAGCGCATGTGCAGCCGAGCGATTACGTCTTTCTCTCGAGCCATCAGAAGAAGATGAGCCGCCAGGCCGTCTGGAAGATCGTCAAAAAATACGCCCGCGCCGCCGGCATCCCCTTTGAGGTCACACCCCACACCATCCGCCACACCTTCGCCACCCACCTGCTGGAAAACGGCGTCGACCTGCGCGCCATCCAGGACATGCTCGGCCACGCCGACATCGGCACCACACAGATCTACGTCCACCTCGCTTTCAAGGACATCGAAAAGCAATACCACAAGCTGCACCCGCGTTCGCGTGGAGAATGACTTGTCATGGGCGGCTGTCGTCGTGTAAAATAAGGGGTAACGTTATCATTCTCAGAAAAGGAATTTGAAAAGACGACGGAGGAATGTGATGACAACAGCAAAACGAACAAAGAGGGGGACCGTCGCCGCGCTCCTCATCCTCGCAGCGCTCTTGATCGCAGCAGCGCTCACAACCACGGCAGACTCTGTGCAGCAATCGATCTGGTCGCTTCTGCCGCCCTTTGTGGCGATCTCGCTAGCACTAGTGACCAAGGAGGTTTACAGCGCGCTCTTCGCCGGCATTGCCAGCGGCGGGCTGCTGTATTCCGGCTTTGCCCTGGAGGGAACGATCAACCACGTCTACAGCGAAGGTATCGTGGCCGTGCTTTCCGACGCCTACAACGTCGGCATCCTGATCTTTCTCGTGATACTTGGCATCATCGTCGCGCTGATGAACCGCTCTGGCGGCTCGGCAGCGTTTGGTCGCTGGGCGCAGACGCGGATCAAAAACCGCATCGCAGCGCAGCTAGCGACGATCGGCCTTGGTGTGATCATTTTTATCGACGATTATTTCAACTGTCTCACCGTCGGCGGGGTGATGCGTCCCGTCGCTGACAAGTTTCAGATCTCGCGCGCCAAGCTCGCCTATCTCATCGACGCCACAGCAGCGCCTGTCTGCATCCTCGCGCCGATCTCGTCCTGGGCAGCGGCAGTGAGCGGCTTTGTGCCAGGAGAAACAAACGGCATCGCGCTGTTTATCCAGTGCATCCCGTACAATTTCTACGCCTTTTTCACGCTCATCTTCATGGCTGCGATCACCCTGCTGGGCGTGGAATTTGGCCCGATGCGTCAGCATGAGACCAACGCCCTCGCCGGCGACCTCTACACAACGCCTGAGCGCCCCTACGCCAACAGCAGCACAGCAGAAGCAGAGGGGGAGGGCGCGTTGATCGATATGCTGATGCCCGTGGCCTCGCTCATTTTCTGCTGCATCATCGGCATGATCTGGAGCGGCGGATTTTTCGACGGCGTCGGCTTTGTGGAAGCGTTCTCCGCCAGCGACGCGTCCATTGGGCTGGCCGTCGGTGCGTTTTTCAGCCTCATCCTGACGCTGATCTTTTATCTCGCGCGCCGCGTGATGAGCTTTGTCGAATTTATGGAATGCGTGCCTCAGGGATTCGTCTCGATGATCGCGCCGATCCTGATCCTGACCTTTGCCTGGTCGCTGAAAGCGATGACCGACAGCCTCGGCGCCGCCGCTTACGTCGCTGGCCTGATCGAAGGCTCCGCTGGTGCCATGGTGAATTTCCTGCCGGTGATCATTTTCCTCATTGGCTGTTTCCTGGCGTTCGCCACAGGCACAAGCTGGGGCACCTTCGGCATTCTGATCCCGATCGTCGTCGCAGCGTTTCAGGCCACCGATCCGGAGCTCATGATCATTTCCATGAGCGCGTGCATCGCCGGCGCCGTCTGCGGCGATCATTGCTCGCCAATCTCTGATACTACCATCATGGCTTCTGCCGGCGCCCAGTGTTTTCTTCTCAATCACGTGAAAACCCAGCTGCCATATGCGCTGACCGTCGCCGCGCTGTCGTCGCTGGCGTTCGTCATCGCCGGACTGACCCGTCAGGTCGTACTGTCATGGCTCGTCGGCCTCGCAGCAATGGCCATCGTGCTCATGCTGCTGAAAAGAAGCGCACGACAGATAAAATAACATGCAGCGACAAAACGCATGATAAACAGAATGTGTGAGAAAGAACCACAGCAAAGAAGTGGAAGCGCATCACAGAACGATCAAAAAAATCGCAGAGACAGTCCGAAACGTTCATCGGATGATCTCTGCGATTTTTTTGATCGTAAAATCTGAAAAAGTAACATAATATCTATTATGCGAAGTGAAGGCGAGAAGCGATTCAAATATCGGTCATTATTAATCTGTTTTCTGTGCGATCGGTTGTTTTGGATTCCCGTGACCGTCGCTGTCGTTTTTGACGACTACACGATCCTGCATTCGACAGATCATCCTGACTGCGCTGTGGATCTGTTTTCGTTGCAGCATCTTGCTACTAGCTGGCTTTCTGAATTTCTAACTGAAATTTGAATTGATTCGCTATGATTTTCGTTTTGCTGTGTTCAGACCGTTCGCGATGCGCGTCTGATCGTTCTCGGTGATCGAAGTTCTTACACAGGATTTTCATCAGAGATTTTGCTCAAGAATTTCATTCGGAATTCTCACTCTGGATTCTGGCTCACTTCGTCGCGCCTGGTGATATTTTTCTGCGGCGAATCGTTCGTCAGGAATTTTCGCCGTAGATTGCTTGTGCATTTGTGTGGTTTTTGTCAAGATGTGATTTTTTTGCGCGCTATTAGCACTCGAAGCTTGCGAGTGCTAATAGCGCGTGCTATAATAGAACCGTGAAAGATGACGGGCTTCCCCCTCACCCGTCCGCTTTCACGATCATTATTGATAAATTGATCATGTCTGATCTGTAAGGAGGCAAATGACATGCAAGTTGATAGATTTACAAAAAAATCCGTGGAAGCCATCAACGATCTGCAGAAGATCGCCATGGACTTCGGCAATCAGGAGATCGAGCAGGAACATCTGCTCTACGCGCTGCTGCACCAGGACGGTAGTCTGATCGCGCAGCTCCTGGATAAAATGGGCGTCGACCGCGGCGCTTTCCAGAACAGCCTGAAGCATGCGCTGGACAAAAAGGTGAAATCCCAGGGCGGGCAGCAATACGTTGGTCAATACCTCAACCACACGCTGAACTACGCCGAGGACGAAGCCAAGCGCATGGGCGACGAATATGTATCGGTGGAGCATCTCTTCCTGGCGATGCTGCGCAATCCAAGCCCTTCCCTCTCCTCTTTGCTGCAGCAATTTGGCATCACGGTGGATGCTTTCCTCTCAGTGCTCAAGGATGTGCGCGGCAACCAGACGGTGACGACAGACAGCCCGGAGGAAACCTACGACAGCCTGAAAAAATACGGCACCGATCTCGTGCAGCGGGCGCGCGATCAGAAGCTTGATCCGATCATCGGCCGCGACGACGAGATCCGAAATGTGATCCGTATCCTTTCGCGCAAAACGAAGAACAATCCTGTGCTCATCGGCGAGCCTGGCGTCGGCAAAACAGCTGTCGTCGAAGGGCTGGCACAGCGTATCGTCAAGGGCGATGTGCCAGATTCTCTGAAGGACAAAACGATCTTCTCGCTGGATATGGGGTCGCTGGTCGCTGGCGCGAAATATCGCGGCGAATTTGAGGAACGTTTGAAAGCGGTGCTGAACGAGGTGAAAAAGAGCGAAGGCCGCATCATCCTCTTCATCGATGAGCTGCATCTCATCGTCGGCGCCGGCAAAACCGACGGCGCCATGGACGCCGGCAACCTGTTGAAGCCAATGCTGGCGCGCGGCGAGCTGCACTGCATCGGCGCCACAACCCTCAACGAATACCGCCAGTACATCGAAAAGGACGCCGCCCTGGAGCGCCGTTTCCAGCGTGTCATGGTTGACGAGCCTACGATCGATGAAACGATCACCATCCTGCGTGGTCTGCGCGAAAATTACCAGACCTACCATGGCGTGCGCATCACCGACAACGCGCTGATCTCCGCCGCCACCCTCTCCGCCCGCTACATCACCGATCGTTTCCTGCCGGACAAGGCCATCGACCTGATCGACGAGGCTTGCGCCCAGATCAAGACCGAACAGAATTCCAAGCCGGAAGAGATCGACGAGCTGGAGCATCGCAATCTGCAGCTGAAGCTCGACGAAATGTCTCTGGAAAAGGAAAACGACGCCCTCAGCAAGGAGCGTCTCGAAACCGTCAAGAAGGAGCTCGCCGACAACGAAGACAAGCTCAAGGTGTTGAACGCCCAGTGGGAAAACGAAAAGAACGCCGTCGAGCGTCCAGCCAAGCTGCGTGACGAGATCGCCAGCGTCCACAGCCAGATCGAGCTGGCTGAGCGTCAGGGCGATCTGGCGAAAATGAGCGAGCTGCAATATGGCGTGTTGCCAAAGCTGCAGCGTGAGCTCGAAGAAGAAGAAAACAAGATCAAAACCGGCGAGCTCAAGCTCGTGCATGAAGCCGTCGACGAAGACGAGATCGCTACGATCGTTTCCCGTTGGACTGGCATTCCTGTCGCCAAGCTGACCCAGGGCGAGCGTGAGAAAACCCTCCACCTCGACGAACAGCTGCACCAGCGCGTCATCGGCCAGGACGAGGCCGTGGAAAAAGTCGCCGATGCCATCATCCGCTCCAAGGCCGGCATCAAGGATCCAACGAAACCAATCGGCTCCTTCCTCTTCCTCGGTCCTACTGGCGTTGGTAAGACAGAGCTGGCCAAAACCCTCGCCGAAGCCCTTTTTGACGACGAAAACAACATGGTGCGCATCGATATGAGCGAGTACATGGAGAAATATTCCGTCAGCCGTCTGATCGGCGCGCCTCCAGGATACGTCGGCTACGAAGAAGGCGGCCAGCTCACCGAAGCCGTGCGTCGCAAGCCATATTCCGTCGTCCTCTTTGACGAAGTCGAGAAAGCCCATCCAGACGTGTTCAACGTGCTGCTGCAGGTCCTCGACGACGGGCGCATCACCGATTCCCAGGGGCGCACCGTTGATTTCAAGAACACCATTCTGATCATGACCTCGAACCTCGGCAGCCAGTATTTGCTCGAAGGTGTCAGCGCCGACGGCGAGATCAGCGAACAGGCGCGGAATCTTGTTCAGGGAGAATTGCGCAGCCATTTCCGTCCGGAATTTCTCAACCGTCTCGACGAGATCATCCTCTTCAAGCCGCTCACCAAGGACAACATTGGCCACATCGTCGATCTCCAGGTCGCCGACCTCAACAAGCGTCTCGCTGCCCAGCAGCTGAAGGTCGCGCTGACAGAGGCCGCCAAGGCCTTCATCACCGACAAAGGCTACGACCCGGCATTCGGCGCACGCCCACTCAAGCGCTTCATCCAGAAGCATGTGGAAACCCTCTCCGCCCGTCTCATCCTGCGCGGCGATGTCCATGAAGGTGGCACCATCGTCATCGATCTCGACGCGAACGGCGAGCTCTCCGCGCATGCTGGGATAAATGAATAATGAGCCGCTTCGCGGGAACGCATCGCTGCTCTCGCGTTCAATGATTAATGATTAATTTTGGAAGGCTTTGTCGCACCACGCCAAAGCGAATATTTTTCAAAGGCCTGCGCTAAGCTACAGATAAAATAAAATGGCTAGAGATCGATACGACGCGTAAGCGGCGTATCGATCTCTAGCCTTCTTTCATTATTCATTAAACATTACTACTTTCTCATTTTTTCATGCGCCCTTCTGGAGCTTGTTGTTGGCCAGCGCGCCCAGGAGCATGACGAAGAGATCGTCAAACGGGCCTGCCATGAAATCTGCTGGCGACACCACATAAGCGATCACCAGCGCCAAAAGCAGGATCTTTTTTGTTTTTGCAGTCATAATCATTCGTCTCCTTCTTCTGTCAATTATTCAGGAATTTCGCGGATCTCAGCGCCAAACGGCATGAACGACAGCTTTGCGAGCTTGAAGAATTGCATGCCGAATGGGATACCGACGATCGTGATGCACCAGAGCGCACCGATCGCCAGATTCGCCAGCGCCATTTCGATGCCGAAGAATACGATCCAGATGATGTTCGCGATCATCGAGACCGCGCCGCCGCCGTAGTCGATCTCCTTGCCGAACGGCCAGAGCGACAGGCGCGCAAATTTGAAGCATTGCAGCCCGTATGGGATCCCTACGATCGAGAGACACCAGAGCGCGCCCGAGATCAGCCAGGCCAGCGCATTCAGCAAGCCGCCGAACACAAACCAGAGAATATTACCGATCAATTTCATGATGATCAACCTTCCAATCCTTGTTCAAAATTTTCCGTTACAGTTCATAGTATAGCGGATCGGAAGGACAAACTGTAGGGCCGATTCAACAAAATAAGCGCCCATAACTTGCCAAAATCGCAGGAATACGGCACAATAGAGACAGACTCAACGACAAGGAGCGAGATCATGGGAAAAAGATCCGTCAAAGAAAATAAAAATATGTTCCAGCTCGCGCGCGAGGACGCCGGCCTTTCTCGCGAAGCCGCCAGCGAGGAGATGGAATTCGTCTCAGAAAGCCGCATCGAAAAGATCGAAAGCGAAAAGATCGTGCCCCAGCCAGAGGATGTGCTCGCCATGGCCGACGCCTACAAAAAGCCCGAGCTCAGCTATCACTACTGCGCCCAGATCTGCCCCATCGGCGCGCGCTACGGAAACGACGTCGAGCCCAAGGCGCTTTCGCAGATCGTGCTGGAGGTCCTCTCCTTCCTCGATGACATCGCCAAGGAGCGCGAGCGTCTCGTCGAGATCTCCGTCGACGGCAGGATCACAGACGACGAACTGCGGGATTTCGCCCGCATCAAAAGCCAGCTCGACGACATCGCGCAGACCGTCGACGCCCTGCAGCTGTGGCTCGAAAAAACCATCGCCGCAGACGGCATTGACGCCGAAGCGCTGCAGGAGTATTTAAAGGACGAATAGAATACAACGAGGCAGGAGCCAGCGATAAACATTGCCGGCTCCTGCCTCGTTGTATTATTGTTACTTCGCGATCACCTGATTGCCTGTCGACCAAACGTGGTCGTCTCCTGCGGCAGCGGCGGTGTTCTGTGCCATGACGCCGACGAGGGCGTGGGGCACATAGGGTGCTTCGAGATAAGCACATTCCTCGGCGGTGAGGGTGAGGTCTGTCGCTTTGGCAGCGCCGTCGACGTGGTGCATTTTCGTGGCGCCGACGATCGGCGCGGTGACCTTTGTGAGCAGCCAGGCCAGGGAGATCTCTGTCATCGAAACGCTGCGTTTTTCCGCCAGCTCGGCGACGCGATCGATGATGACCTGATCCTGCGTAGCGGTAGCGTCATATTTGAAGCGGGCGTAGCTGTCCTCTGCGAGACGCTTCGACGTTTCGCCGGGATGCTTGGAAAGACGACCGCTGGACAAGGCGCTGTACGGCGTCATGGCAATGTTTTCTTCGGCGCAGAGCTTGGCCATTTCGCGCTCTTCCTCGCGGAAGATGAGGTTGTAATGATTCTGCACGCTGACAAATTTTGCGAAGCCTTCTTTTTCAGCGAGGGCGTTCGCCTGCGCAAGCTGGTAGGCGTAGCAGTTGGAGATGCCGATGTAGCGCACCTTGCCGGCGCGAACGGCATTGTTCAGCCCTTCCATGATCTCGTAGAGGGGCGTCGCGTAGTCCCACATGTGATAGATGTAGAGATCGATGTAGTCCGTGCCGAGATTGCGCAGGCTGGTGTTCACCATCTGCTCGATATGCTGCTGGCCGCTTACGCCGGACGCGATCTCCTCCGGCGTGCGTGGGAGAAATTTTGTCGCGACGACAACCTCGTCGCGTTTTGCGAAATCGTGCAGCGCACGGCCGAGGTATCGCTCGCTCGTCCCGCTCTGATAGCCGATGGCTGTGTCAAAAAAATTGATGCCGCAGTCGAGCCCGTGTTTCACGATCTCGCGCGTCGCGGCTTCATCGACGGTCCAGCTGTGCTGTCCGTTTTCAGCATCGCCGAAGCCCATACAGCCCATACAGATGCGCGAGACAGTGAGATCAGAATTACCAAGTTTCGTGTATTTCATAGAAAGCATCCTTTCTGTTATGCGATATTCATTCTGCCGCAGAAGGCACGACAGCGACAGCGCGCTGACCCATTGCGGCAAAGCTCTGCCAGAACACGTCCTTTTTCACAAACTGCCAGCCGTTCAGGGGATCGGCGATGCGGAAAAAGCCGTTTTCCATGCCGGTGACGATGTTCCTACAGATATATTAATTATTGTAAATTTTTGCCCAGCGCGTAGGCCTCCTGCATAAAACGGGAGCCGCGGGTCATCGCTGGTGTGCCGCAGCCGCGGCCGAGGATCGTGCCCTGGTCCTGCAGACTGAGATAGCGCACGAGGGTGTTGTAGTGCGCTTCCAGGGCGTCAAAGGTCCAGCTGTCGCTGTTCCAGGCGGCTGCGATGAGGGCGCTTTTCTTGCGTCCGGCGGTGAGGCTTGAATTGAAAGCGCAGAAGCGGTCGACGAGGATCTTCAGCTGTGCGCTCATGCCGTAATAATAGAGCGGCGTCACAAAAACGAGCATATCGGCCGCGAGAATATCTGCGCGGATCTGTTCCATGTCGTTTTTCTGCGTGCAGGGCCCTTCATAGCCGCAGGCCACACAGCCGCTGCAGGGATGGATATCGGCGTGCGCCACATCCACAACCTGCACACGATATCCAGCTTCCTCTGCGCCGCGGATAAATTCTCCGGCGAGCATATTCGACGAGCCGTGGCGGTTCGGGCTGCTTTCTAAAACGAGGATCTTCATAGCACCCACTCCTTATTTCATTTCCTTTTCCCAGTAGCGGATCACATCGAGCGGCATTTCGGCGGCCAGCTGATCGAGCGTTTCCACTTCCTCAGCAGTCAAGGTGATCGCTGCTGCTTTGGCAGCGTCTTCGACCTGATAAACCTTTGTCACACCGATGATCGGCAGCGTCCCTTTGGCAATGGCCCAGGCGACAGGGATCTGCGCAGTCGCGACGCCGTGACGATTGGCGATCTCCTTGATGCCAGTGTTCAGCTTTTCGAGCTGTGGCAGCATTGGGTTGTAGACCTGGCCGCGGTCAGAATCTGCAGGAAATGGATGGGCGGTGTCGTATTTTCCGGTGAGCGCGCCTTGCTCGAGCACCATGTAGGCGAAGAAGATCATATCGTGCGCCTTGCAGTAGTCGAGAATGCCGGATGTTTCTGAGGAACGATTGAGCAGGCTGTAATGATTTTGGATGGCAGAAATTTTCAGCCCTTCCTTTTCGAGGATGGCTTCAGTCTCCTGGATCTCGGCGAGATTGTGGTTTGAAAGTCCGATGCGACCGATCTTGCCGCTCTTTGCCAGCGGAATCAGCTCGGTGGTCCATTTTGGCGCGTCCAGCGGATTGTGGATCCAGTAGATGTCCATGTCGCTGATGCCGAGATTTTCTGCGCTGATGTCGTAGAGCGCGGTGACAGCGTTTTCAGCTTCCGGATCTGCGCACTGCGGCGTGAATTTATCGGAGATGATCACGTCCTCACGCGGCGTATCGCGGAGAAATTTGCCGAGCACCTTTTCCGATGTGCCCATGCCGTAGGCATAGGCCGTGTCCCAGAGGTTTAATCCGGCTTTCATGCCAGCCTCAAATACTGGGCGCAGTTCTTCGCTCGTCAGTGCATTGCCGAAGGTGCCGTCGTTGCCCCAGGCCCATGCGCCCAGAGCGATCTTTGGTAATTGTTTCTGTTCCATGATGTCGTCCTCCTGAAATATTTTGTGATGAGTGCGTAGAAAATATCACGCGATCGTTTCAAGCCAGCTGTCGAGGTCGCTGCCAGCGCTTGCTGGCGAGGTGCGCAGGCCGTCGGTGATGGCGGCATCTGGTTCAAGCGATTCCAGCGTGCTCACCGACTGAGAAATGTCGCTGCCGCCAGAGGTGCAGAATGGTGCGATGGTTTTGCCGGAGAGATCATATGCATCACAGAAGGTGCGGATGATCATCGGCGCGTCGCCCCACCAGATCGGATAGCCGAGATAGATCGTATCGTAGCCGGAAAGATCCAGCGCATCGCCAGCGATGGCTGGGCGGGCGTTTGGATCGTTCTGCTCCTGATTGGCGCGGCAGCTGTCGTTGTTATAGTCGAGATCGGCGTCGGTGTACGGTTCTTCCGGCTCGATCTCAAAGAGGGCAGCGCCGGTTTTATCGGCGAGGGCCTGCGCGACCTGCTCGGTGTTGCCAGTGGCGGAGAAATAGATCACCGCTGCGTTGCTTTCGCCAGTGCCAGCACTTTCCTGCGCAGCGCTCTCACTGCCGCTGGTCGCTGTGGTCGCGCGATCTTCCTCCGAGCCGCCGCTGCAGGCTGTGAGCCCGACGAGCAGCAGCACGCTGAGACAAAGGGGAATAAGTTTTTTCATGGGGATCGTCCTTTCTGAGAGTTGATGAGAGATCTTGATCTGACACTGTGTCACTGCATAAAATATAGCACGATAATGACACGGTGTCAACAATTATTTTTCGTCGATGCGCAAAGTTGCTGTGATGTTGCCTGAGCCGAGCAGGGCGCGCAACTCTTCTGGCGAGCACGCCTGCACCTTGCCAAGCCGCGTGAAGCGCCAGGTATTTGGCGCGTAGTAGAGCACGAGCAGATTGCCGTCGGAGAGGATGACATCGCCAGGCCCGTGGTGATCTTCTCGTCGTTGCGCGGCAGATCCACGCCAAGGCTGCCGAATTTTTCCATGTGGGCATAGTCCTTCATGGTGATCGTCAGCGGTCCTTTTTTCAAGAGCCGACAGAGCGCGTCGACGGAGCTGTTGTTTTCCAGCGCGACAGCAAGGTCGACGCCGCCAGTGGAAATGTGAAGCATGATGAATCCCTCCTTATTCCAGCGTTGTGACGACAGGATTGCTCAGAAAATCGTAGACACGGCGTATCTCGGCGACATCGCGCGTGTCGAGCATGGATGGCTTGTTTTTATCCAGCGCGGTGATCTGGCTGGCGTCGTCAGCGTCCAGCGCGAAATCCCAGATGGCGAGATTTTCTTCCATGCGATTTTTGTGCACCGATTTTGGAATGATGATAACGCCCTGCTCCACATTCCAGCGCAGGATGATCTGCGCCGGCGTTTTGCCGTGCTTGCGCGCGATCTCCACGAGCACCGGCTCGTCGAACATGCCGTGCAATCCTTCGGCGCTTGGCGCCCAGGCCTGTGGCTGCACGCCAAGCGTGCGCATCAGCGCCAGCTCATCAGCGCGCTGATAATGTGGATGGCGCTCGATCTGATCGACCATCGGACGAATGCGCGCGTTCATGCTGAGATCGAGCAAACGGTCCGGCAGGAAATTGCAAACGCCGATGGCGCGCACCTTGCCAGCGTCGTAGAGATCTTCCAGCGCTCGCCAGGAGCCGTAGTAATCGCCGAACGGCATGTGAATGAGATAGAGATCGAGATGGTCGAGGCCGAGCGCCGTCAGTGAACGGTTAAACGCCTGCATCGTGTTCTCGTAGCCCATCTCGTGGATGTAGGCCTTTGTCGTGATGAACAGCTCCTCGCGGGGAACGCCGCAGCCTGTGATCGCGCGGCCGACTGCCGCTTCGTTTTGATACGAACTGGCTGTGTCGATGAGTCGATAGCCGCTGGCGATGGCATCGCGCACAACCTGCTCGCAATTTTCTTCAGGGATCTGGAAGACACCGAAGCCTTCCTGTGGCATCTGAACGCCGTTTGATAATTGGATCATTGGGATTGCCATTGATAAACGCCTCCTGTTTTCTTCTTGCTTTCAGTATAATCGCACTGTGTCAGAATAACAAACAGCTATTCTTCATGCGTTTTCATCGTTTACAGGAATGATCCACCGCTGTATAATGGTCGCAAGGAGGCGATAGCCATGATCGAAACGAGACTGCTTGTGTATTTTCTTGCCGTAGCGCGGGAACTCAACATCACAAAAGCGGCGGAGTCCCTCTTCCTCTCCCAGTCGACCCTCTCCAAGCAGATGCAGGAGCTGGAGCGCCAGCTGGGCAAGCAGCTTTTTCTGCGCGGCGGACGTAAGCTGACACTGACAGACGATGGCATCTATCTGCGCGATCGCGCCCAGGAGATCGTCACCCTCATGGAGCAGACGGAGAACGCCCTCGCAGGTGAAAACAAATCGTTGAACGGCGATCTCACGATCGGCTGCGGCGAAACCATCGCCATGGATGTCATCGGCGGCATGATGGCAGATTTTCAGCGGCAGTATCCGGATGTGAAGCTCCACACCTTCAGCGGCGACGCCGACGCTGTGCGCGAACGCATCGACAAAGGGCTTTGCGACATGGGCCTGCTTCTGGGGCCGATGCGCCAGGAGCGCTACGATTATCTCAACATCTACACCAAAGACATCTACGGCCTCTTGATGCGCGACGACGATCCCCTGGCAGCGCAGGACAAGATCAACATCGACCAGCTCAAATCGCTGCCGATCATCCTCGCCGACCAGACCTTCTACGGCCACCAGGACCTCGACTGGTTCGGCCGCGACGAAAGCGTGCTCCAGGTCGTCGCCACCTACAATCTCATCTATAACGCCACCTTCCTCGTGGAGCACGGCGTCGGCTACGCACTGACGCTGGCAGGGCTCGTGAACACCGCCGGCCGGCCCCTCGCCTTTCGCCCAATCACGCCGGAGCTCTCGCTGGATCTCTACATCGTCACAAAAAAATACCAGACCCTCTCCCCCGCCGCCCGCGCCTTTCACGATCAACTGAAAGCCTACAGCCGCCAGAAATCAGAAAAAAACGACGACCTCAATGCTTGAGGTCGTCGCAGACTGTAGATAAACCCTATTTTGGCATCTAGCCAAAATAGG
>OKRW01000076.1_pt1 | contig 93118 bp, 84 predicted proteins | sample 1601151 | NCBI WGS metagenome assembly OKRW01 (sample SAMEA3541471, study PRJEB24748) | human gut metagenome | biome: human gut; feature: human-associated habitat; material: faeces | place: China | collected 2012 | reverse complement strand
TACGTATTACCGCGGCTGCTGGCACGTAGTTAGCCGGGGCTTCTTCTGCAGGTACAGTCTTGACTCTTCCCTGCTGAAAGCGGTTTACGACCCGAAGGCCTCCGTCCCGCACGCGGCGTCGCTGCGTCAGGGTTCCCCCCATTGCGCAAGATTCCCCACTGCTGCCTCCCGTAGGAGTCTGGGCCGTGTCTCAGTCCCAATCTGGCCGGTCGGTCTCTCAACCCGGCTACCCGTTGTCGGCACGGTGGGCCGTCACCCCGCCGTCTACCTGATGGGCCGCGGAGCCATCCCCTCCCGTCGGGGCTTTAGCCGGGGTGCCATGCGGCACCCCGGGGTATCCGGTATTACCCGTCCTTTCGGGCGGCTATCCCGGGGGAGGGGGCAGGTTCTCCACGTGTTACTCAGCCGTTCGCCACTCGCTTCCACCCGGAGGTGGGTGCCGTTCGACTTGCATGTGTTAGGCGCGCCGCCAGCGTTCATCCTGAGCCAGGATCGAACTCTCCGTTCAAATGCCAGCCGGTGAACCGGCTTCGATTCGTGTTCGGGTCCGACCCGTCGCTCCGATCGCTGTTTCGCTTCTCGGACTCACTGATTCTTTGGAAGGAATTGAGGGCGTGTCCATGTGACACACTCTCGTCAACCATCTTCAAGATCTGCTTGTCTGTCTGGTCCGCGTCTCTTCGATCGCGGTATCCGGTTCTCAAGGTTCGCCCTGGTCGCGGCCGTCGCTGTCTGCGGCGGTGCGCGGCGCGAGGAAGTAATATACGCCGCATGCGGGGGCGTGGCAAGGGCGCGGGCGCCCTCCACGGATCCTCCACAGGCGCGGGTCAGCCCAGCGGGGAGCGGGCCAGGGAGGAGGCGCCCGCGAGCAGGGCGTCGCGCAGACCGCGGGTGGGGGCCTCGGCCACCACCAGGGCCGAGGGGGCCGCCGGGGAGGGGGCTACCAGCACCCAGGAGCCGCCGGCCAGGCCCAGGCGCAGGCAGCCGGCGGGGTGGGAGACACTCTCGACGGCGACTCCTGCGACCTCGGGCGGGTTCACGCCCGGCAGGGCCACCCTAAGCATCTGAGCCTCCCCGGGGCCAAGCCTGACCTCCTTGCGGCCATACTCCATGCGGCCAAGCCTCGTATCGAGATCGGCCACGATCTGGGACACGGGCCTCCCGTCGCGAGCGAATATGTCCATAAGGAGGGTTGCTGCCGCAAGGGAGTCGCGCTCGTAGCCAAGCTGGGGCACGCAAACGCCGCCAACGGCATCGCCCGCGCAGACGACGTCCCCGGTGGCGACCTCCTCGCGCATCCATGCGTAGCCGATGGGCGTCACCGTCAGGGGCAGACCCAGGCGCTCGGCCTGCCTGCGCACGATGGAGCTCACGAAGACGGGGGCTGCGAGCCTACCCGTAAGTCCACGAACCTTCACGAGGTACTCCATGATGAGCGACAGCGTCTTGTGCGGGTTCACATAGTTACCGTGCTCGTCGACGAGGGCGATGCGCTCCCCTGCTCCGTCGAGCGCAATGCCGTAGGAGGCGCCGTTCGCGGTCACGGCCTGCTCGCAGTCATCGATCCAGGGCTCCGCCACCATGGGATGGATTCCGCCAAAGTCCTCGGCGTCGTCGGCATGGATCTCGACTACGCGGGCACCGAGGGAGGACATGAGACGTCGGGCGATCGAAGTCTGCGCGCCATACATCGGGTCGCACACGACGAGGGGCGACTGAGCGCGAATCACCTCGTCATCGACGAGGCTGGAGACCTCCTCGAGATAGCGGCTTACGAGGTCGATGAGCTCGACCTCGCCGCGCGACATGGGGAGCTCGGGCACAATGTAGGACTCGAGCAGGTCGGTGTCGGAGGAGGTGGCGGCAGAACCGTCGGCCATGCAGATGCGCACGCCAAAGTAGTCGGCAGGCCTGTTGCCCGCCGTGAGCATGACGCCCACAACCGCCTCGCGGTCCCTGCGCACGGCCTCGTTGAGAACCGAGGCGGGGCAGTGGACGTCGCTCACGCGCACCTTGATCCCGTAGGAGGCGACGACCTCGCCCATCTCGAGCGCGATGGCGGCATTGAGCGGGCGGCTGTCATAGCCAATGACCACGTTGCCCTCGGGCTGACGGTCCTTGACGAGGCGGCCGAGGGCGCTCGCGATGCGCAGCGCGTCGGCATGGGGCTCGCCCTCGTCAACGCGCACATACCAGGCATCGCCCAGGAAGTTGATGACGCTCATAGATGCATCCTCCAGGAATCGGGCACAAAAACGCCCCGCGGGCTCCTGGGTCCGCGGGGCGTGGGTCACATGTGGAGCCGGAGCTATCGAATGAGATCGGCAGCGCCGCCAAGAGCCTCGATGAAGGCCTCGCGCGTGGCGGGGTCCTCGAGAGCGGCCCTGGCGCACACGCCTGCCCAGGCAGCGGGGGTACCGGTGTCGCGGCCCTCGTCGACGTCGACGACAAGAGCGTACATCTCCTCGGACTCGAGGAGGCGCACCATGGCGTCGGTGAGCTGAATCTCGTTGCCGGCACCGGGGCCCTGCGTGGCGAGAAGGTCCATGATGCGCGGCGAGAGCAGGTAGCGACCCACGATGAACAGGTGGCTGGGGGCATCCTCGGGAGCGGGCTTCTCGACCAGGCCGGAGATGCGCCAGACGGAACCGGGCTGCTCGGGATCGCCCTCGGTGATGCAGTCGCCGGCGATGATGCCGTAGCGCGAGACCTGGTCGGCCGGCACTGCGGCGACGGCGATCACGGAGGCGCCGTTGTGCTCGTCGGAGACGGCCTTCATGCGGCGGCACATGTCATGGCCGGGCACGAAGTAGTCGCCCAGCAGGATGAGGAACGGGTCCTCGTCCATCTGGGGGGCAGCCTGCAGCACCGCGTGGCCCAGGCCCTTGGCCTCGTCCTGATAGACGAAGGAGACCGGGAGCTCGGAGGCGTGACGCACCGAGCTGGCCAGGCTGTCCTTGCCGCGGCCGAGCAGGGTCTGCTCGAGCTCGTCGTCGGCGGCAAAGTGACGCTCGATGGCAGGCTTGTCGTGCGAGTTGACGATTACGACACCGTCAACGCCGTCGACGGCGAGCGCCTCCTCGACGACCTGCTGGATGACGGGGAGACCCTGGACGGGGAGAAGCTCCTTGGGAACGGCCTTGGTGGCCGGGAGAAAACGGGTGCCAAGTCCGGCGGCGGGGATGACTGCCTTCACGATGCTCCATTCAACGGTTTACCCCGAGCGCAGGTTCGCGCCGGGAACTTGAATACGCATATGCGTTCAACTTTGCGATAGTACCCGCCCGTGGTACAAAAAGGGTCGTCTACATAGAAAGAGCGCCGCACAGACGCGAAAAGTCCGCACGGCGCTCCCGCTTAAGCGATTAAATAGCCCAACTATTCCTTGTCGATGGTGACACCCTGACGCTCGAGATACTCGAGCAGACGACGCGAGGTGTCTGCGGAGAGGGCATGCTCCATGAGGCAGGCCTCCTCGTCTGCCACCTCCTCGTCGACGCCAAGCTCGACGGTGAGGAACGTGCGCAGCATGCGGTGACGGCGCCAGACCTCCGCGGCATACCCGCGACCGGCCTCGGTGAGCTTAACGCGGCCGTAATGGGTCTGGTCGACGAAGCCGCCATCCTTGAGCGAGGAGAGCGCCTTGTTGACGCTCGCCTTGGTGACGTCGAGTCGTTCGGAGACGTCGACCGAGCGGACCGAGTCGTCGCCGGGGTGCTCAAGGATGAGGCAGTAGATGGCCTCGAGGTAGTCCTCGCCCGCGTTCGTGAGGGCGTGACCCTCGTTCTTTGCCTTCATGATGCGGACCTCCATACCTGGCAGGCACAGCCTGCGATTAAAGTTAGCTTTAGTTTACACTGCGCCTTAGCGCCGAAGGGCGAGAAAAACGCAGGCGAGCACGACGACGATGGCGGCGACAACCGCCGCAGTGAGGACGGAGCGCCTGCGCATGCGCCTGCGGACCATGCGCTCGTGGTACGTGGAGCCCGAGGTCGTGCGGTCGCAGTCGTAGAACCCCGTGGTTCCGGGGTCTTTAGCAGAGCCAAACAAGGCTAGTCCTCGACCGAGACGTCGGGCACGGTGTCGCGCCAGACGTTGGCGCCCAGGCCGCACAGCTTCTCGACGAAGCGCTCGTAGCCTCGCTCGATGTGGTAGATGTTCGAGACCGTGGTCTCCCCTTCTGCCACGAGGCCCGCAAGCACGAGCGAGGCGCCGCCGCGCAGCTCGGGCGACTCAACCTGGGCTCCGGAAAGGCGCTCCACGCCGCGAACGATGGCGTGGTGCCCCTCGATGCGGATGTCGGCTCCCATGCGCGCGATCTCGCCGGCGAACATGAAGCGGTTCTCGAAGACGTTCTCGGTGATGACGCACTGGCCGTCTGCCAGGGAGAGCATCGCCATGGTCTGCGCCTGCATGTCGGTGGGGAAGCCCGGGAAGGGCAGCGTCTGGATGTCGACGGACTTGAGGCGACCCTCGCTCGAGGCGATGACGCCATCGGGCTCGCGCTCGATCTTGACGCCCATGGCCTCGTACTTCTTGAGGACGAGGCCAAGGTGATCGGGGTTGAAGCCGCGAACGTGGACGGGGCCGCCGACCATGGCGGCCGCGGCGATGAACGTGCCGGCCTCGATGCGGTCGCCCACGACGGCGTGGGTGACGGGGTGCAGCTCGGAGACGCCCTCAATCTCGATGACCGGAGTGCCGGCGCCACGAACCTTGGCGCCCATCTCGTTGAGCATGTTGGCGAGGTCGACGATCTCGGGCTCGCGGGCGGCGTTGTCGATGACCGTGGTGCCCTTCGCATGGACCGAGGCCATGATGAGGTTCTCGGTGGCGCCGACGCTCGCGAACTCGAGCGTGACGGCGGTGCCGATGACGCCGTTGGGCGCGCTGGCGTGGATGTTGCCGTGAGCAACCTCGAACTCGACGCCCAGGGCCTCGAGGCCGAGGATGTGCAGGTCGATCTTGCGAGCGCCGATGTTGCAGCCGCCCGGCATGGCCACGACGGCCTTGCCGAAGCGGGCAAGCAGCGGGCCCATGACGGCGGTGGAGGCGCGCATCTTCGCCACGAGCTCGTAGGGCGTCTCCCAGTTGTTGACGTTGGTGGTGTCGATCACGAGCGTGTGCTCGTCGACCACCTCGATGGTTGCGCCGAGGCGCTTGAGAACCTTGCCCATGACGTGTACGTCGGAGATGTTGGGCACGTTAGTAAGCGTGTTGACGCCAGGGGCCATAATCGTGGCAGCCATGAGCTTGAGCGCGGAGTTCTTGGCACCCTCGACGGTAACCTCGCCGTGGATGGGCAAGCCGCCCTCTACCTTGATGACGTCCATGTTCCTCCCGATCCCATTGCATATGAGCAGGTGGGCGCCCGGCTAGCGGACACCCACCTGGGTCTATCCAACGCTTAATTGTAGACGAGCCGCTACTCGGCTGACGAGGACGCGCCGGCCTCCTTTAGAAGAAGATCGCACCAGGCCATCTTGTTCTCGTAGTAGGCGCGCTGGTGGTCGTCCTCGGCCAGGGAGTCGCGCTTGTCGCGGGCGGCATCGTGGGTGCGGCGAACCGTCTCGACCTCGATGTCGTCGGTGGCGCGAGCGTGGTCGGCGATGATCACGACGACGTCATTACAGATCTCGGCGTAGCCGCAAGAAACCACGACGTCGCGCTCGCCGCCGCCATCCTCCTCAAGCCTCTTGATGCGCACCACGCCGTCGCCCAGAGCGCAGATCTCTGAGGCGTGACCGGGAAGCACGCCAAGCTCGCCCGAGTAGGTGACGAGCGTCATCGAGGCGCACTTGCCCTCGAAGAGCTGCTTGTCAGGCCTCACGAACTTGCAGGTTAGATACGCCATCCGTGCCTTCCCTACTCGGCCTTGGCCTCGTCGGCGGCCATCTTGGCGGCACGCTGGCGCACGTCATCGATGGTGCCGGCAAAGCGGAACGCCTGCTCGGGGATGTCATCGCACTCGCCGTCGATGATGGCGGCGAAGGAGCGGACGGTGTCCTCGATGCGCACGTAGCAGCCGGGGTTGCCCGTGAACTTCTCGGCAACGTGGAACGACTGTGAGAGGAACTGCTGGACCTTACGGGCGCGGTCGACGACGAGGCGCTGCTCCTCGGAGAGCTCGTCCATGCCGAGAATCGCGATGATGTCCTGGAGGTCGGTGTACTCCTGCAGAAGCTCCTGCACGGCGGTGGCCACGCGGTAGTGCTCCTCGCCGACGATCGAGGGGTCGAGGGCGTCGGACGAGCTGCCCAGCGGGTCGACGGCCGGGTAGATACCCAGCGAGGCGATGTTACGCGACAGAACCGTGGTGGCGTCGAGGTGCGTGAACGTCGTAGCAGGGGCCGGGTCGGTGAGGTCGTCTGCGGGGACGTAGACGGCCTGAACCGAGGTGATCGAGCCCTCGCGCGTCGAGGTGATGCGCTCCTGCAGGTCGCCCATCTCGGTTGCCAGCGTGGGCTGGTAGCCAACGGCGGACGGCATGCGGCCGAGCAGTGCGGAGACCTCGGAGCCGGCCTGGGAGAAACGGAAGATGTTGTCGATGAACAGCAGCACGTCCTGGCCGGAGTCGCGGAAGTACTCGGCGGCGGTGAGGCCGGCGAGGCCGACGCGCAGACGGGCTCCGGGCGGCTCGTTCATCTGGCCGTAGACCAGGCAGGTCTTGTTGATGACGCCGGACTCGCTCATCTCGAGGTAGAGGTCGGTGCCCTCACGGGTGCGCTCGCCGACGCCGGTGAACACCGAGGTGCCGCCGTGCTCCTGGGCGAGGTTGTTGATGAGCTCCTGGATCAGAACGGTCTTGCCGACGCCGGCGCCGCCGAACAGACCTGTCTTGCCGCCGCGGATGTAGGGCTCGAGCAGGTCGACGGCCTTGATGCCGGTCTCGAAGATCTCGGTCTTGGTGGTGAGCTCGTCGAAACGGGGCGCTGCATGGTGGATGGGGTAGAACTCCTCCACCTCGGGCATGGGTTTGCCGTCGACGGGCTTGCCCATGACGTTCCAAATGCGGCCGAGCGTCTTGGGGCCAACGGGCATCTTCATGGGCTCACCGGTATCGGTGGCGATGAGGCCGCGCTGCAGGCCGTCGGTCGAGGACATGGCGACCGTGCGGACAACGCCGCCCGGAAGCTGGCTCTCGACCTCAAGGATCGTGCTCAGATGACCGATCGGGGTCTCGGCCTCGACCGTGAGCGCGTTGTAGATCGGGGGCACCGCACCGTCAAACTTGACGTCGACGACAGGGCCGATGATTCGCACGATGCGACCATCACCGGCAGTCGTCTTCTTGGTGGCTTCCTCGACCGCAAGCTGTACGGTGTTATTAGCCATTACTGTTCCTCCAATGCTGAGGCTCCGCCGACGATCTCGTTAATCTCGGTCGTGATCGAAGCCTGGCGCACGCGACTATACGTGCGGGTAAGGGTCGAGATGATCGCGGTGGCGTTTTCCGTCGCGGAGTGCATGGCCTTGCGGCGTGCACCCTGCTCGGCAGCCGCCGAATCGATCAGGGCCTGGTAGATGACCGTCAGGATATAAGACGGCACAAGCTTGCCGAGAACATGCTCGGGAGAGGGCACGAACTCGAACGTGGACGAGATGCGCTTAGGGGCGTCGGTCTCGTTCTTACGCGGACCGTGGGCCATAGCGATCATCTCGGGGTCGAGCGGCAACAGATGCTCGACGCGAAGCTCCTGATCCACGCGGTTCTTGGCGTGGTGGTAGACAAGCTCGACACGGTCAAGCTCACCGGCACGATACGCATCGCAGATATGAGAGGAGATCATGCGGGCCTGGTTGAAATCGGGCTCAGAGGAGTTGCCCTCAAAGTGCATGACGACGTTTGCGCGGTCACGGAAATACGTGGCCGGTTTGCGCCCACACGCGATGATCTCGCACTCGATGCCGTCGTTCGCCCAAGAAGCGGCGAGCTTTTCGGCCGTGCGCTCCACCGTCGTATTGAAACCGCCGGCAAGGCCGCGGTCCGAGGCAATAACGACAATCAGGCCATGCTTGACGCTCTCATGCTTCTGCAGCATGGGATCGGTGCCCGAACAGGAGGCGTCGCCGGCGACCGTCAACATGACGTCGGTCAGCGCCTCCTTATAGGGCTCGGCCTGCTTGGAGCGATCGAGGGCACGACGGATCTTGGCCGTAGAGACCATCTCCATCGTGCGCGTGATCTGCTTGGTCGTGGTAACCGAGGAGATTCGCTTCTTAATGTCGCGAAGGTTGGCCATGGGGCTTAGTTCTCCTCTGATCCAGAAACATCCGAATGGTGCTTGGCCATGAACTGCTGCTTGAAGTCGCCGATGACGCGCAAGAGCTCAGCCTTGGTGTCATCATCGATCTTCTTGGCGCGAACCTTGTCGAGCAGCGAGCCAAAGCCATTGTCCATGTACTCGATGAGCTCGGCACGGAAAGGCAGCACGTCGGCGATCTCCAGGTCATCCAGGAAGCCCTCGTTGCCAGCGAACAGCGTAACGATCTGCTCGCCAACCTCAAACGGCTTGTAACGCGGCTGCTTCAGGAGCTCGGTCATGCGGGCACCATGGGTCAGCTGCTTCTGAGTAGCCTCGTCGAGGTCGGAGCCGAACTGCGTAAAGCCGGCGAGCTCCTGGTACGAAGCGAGGTCCAGACGGAGGTTGCCGGCGACCTGCTTCATAGCCTTGGTCTGCGCGTCGCCACCGACGCGGGACACGGAAATGCCCACGTCGACTGCCGGGCGCTGGCCCTGGAAGAAGAGTTCGGACTGCAGGTAGATCTGACCATCGGTAATGGAAATGACGTTGGTCGGAATGTAGGCCGAGACGTCGCCGTCCTGGGTCTCGATGATCGGCAGAGCCGTCAGGGAACCATAGCCGTTCTTCTTGGAGAGCTTGCAGGCACGCTCCAGCAGGCGGGAGTGCAGGTAGAAGATGTCGCCGGGGTAGGCCTCACGTCCGGGCGGACGATGCAGCGTCAAGGACATCTGGCGGTAAGCGACAGCCTGCTTGGACAGGTCGTCATAGATGACCAGCACGTGACCGCCGGGGTTATCCTCGGAAGCAGGCTCGCCATTCTCGCCGTTATACATGAAGAACTCGCCGATTGCGGCACCGGCCATAGGCGCGATGTACTGCATAGGAGCGGAGTCTGCAGCGGTAGCGGAAACAATGACCGTGTAGTCAAGAGCGCCGTGCTGCTTGAGGGTCTCACGGATGTTTGCAACCGTCGATGCCTTCTGACCGATGGCGACGTAGATACAAATCATATCCTTGCCGCGCTGGTTCAAGATGGCGTCGATGGCGATAGCGGTCTTACCCGTCTTACGGTCGCCAATGATAAGCTCACGCTGGCCACGGCCAATGGGGATCATCGAGTCGATGGCGAGAAGACCGGTCTGAACCGGCTCGCACACCGGAGTGCGCTCGATAACACCAGGAGCCTTGAACTCAATGGGGCGCGTGTGGGTGGCGCGAATCTCACCCAAGCCATCGATAGGCTGACCCAGCGGATTCACGACACGGCCGAGCATGGCACGGCTTACAGGAATGTCCATGATGCGGCCGGTGGTGCGGCACTCGTCGCCTTCCTTGATGATGTCGACCGCGCCAAAAAGCACGGCACCGACCTCGTCGCGGTCAAGGTTCTGGGCCAAACCGTAAACGGTCTCACCAGTTTCGCTGCTCTTGAACTCGAGCAGCTCGCCGGCCATGGCGCCACGCAGTCCGGAGACGCGGGCGATACCGTCGCCGACTTCGTCAACATGGGAAACCTCCTGCGTGTCAACGGTCGCAGACAGGCTGTCGAGTTTCTCGGCCAGTGCGGCGGCAATGCTTTGAGCATTGATCTCTGACATGATTAGGCTTCACCTCCGTTTGTAATACTCGTAGAAACGAGGGCCTCGCGCGCAGCACGCAGCTGCGTCTTGACCGAGATGTCGCGGCGCTGACCGCGCGCCTCGAGTACAAGGCCTCCGATGATAGAAGGGTCGACCTTCTCGATGAGGAAGACCTTGCGGCCAAGGTCGCCCTCGCACTTCTCTGTGATAGTGCGGCGCAGCTCGTCGTCGAGCGGAACGGCCGTCGTCACGGTAACGCCCACCACGTCCTCATCCTCTTCGGTCATCTCCTTGAAGGTGGCGACGATCTGAGGAAGAAGATCGAGCTGACCGCGCTCGAACAGGGACATGAGCACGGCGAAAACCTCGGGGGCCGCGTTCGAGATAGTCTCAAGCTCGTTGAGATCGCGGAACACACGGTCCTCGGCCTTCGCAGCCTCCATGAGGGAGCGTGCGTACGTCTCCAGCACCCTGTCCTGCATGCGGCTATTAGGCATTCAGGCTACCCGCTTCCTTGACATAGCGCTCGATGAGGCGACGCTGCTCGCCGTCCTGGTCGAGCGTCTCGCCCACGATCTTGGAGGCGACGGAAACGGAAAGGTCTGCAATAGAGGCGGCAGCAGCTGCGTAGATGGCGTTACGCTCGTCCTCGGCATTGGCATGGGCCTTGGCGATGATGTCCTCGGCCTCCTTGTGCGCTGCCTCGATGATGCGAGCGCGCTCGGCCTCGGCATCCTTGCGGGCCTCAAGAACGATGTCTGCAGACTTACGGCGGGCGTCGGTGACGAGCTCGTCGTACTCCTTGCGAGAGGCGATAGCCTTCTTCTTGGTGGTCTCGGCTTCGTCCAGACTCTCCTGGATACGCTTACCGCGCTCATCCATCATCGAGAGGATCTGCGGCCAAGCGAACTTGGCGAGCACCACCCAGATGATAAGGAAAGCGATCAGCGCAGGGATGAACTCGGCCATCTTGGGGATGAGGATCTCCGCTTTATTGGAAGACTCCTCAGCAAACGCCTGGGCAGGCACCGCGAGCACGAAACTCGAGATGGCAGCCGCGACGGTTGCGCGGTTGATCTGCTTCATGTTGTTCTCCTTCTGGGACACGATATGCGACTTCCCTAGGAGATCAGCGTAACGACGAAGCCGATGAGGCCCAGAGCCTCGGTAAAGGCAGATGCCAGAATGAAGACGGTGAAGGCACGACCCTGGACCTCAGGCTGGCGGGCCATTGCGCTCGTTGCGCCGAACGCCGCGAGACCAATTGCAAGGCCGGCACCGATTACGCCAAGACCATATCCGATAACTCCCACGATTCCTCCTTTGTCGTGCACCTGTGTGCATGATTACCTATGCTGTTAAGGGCGTGCGGGAAGCCGCGCCCTTAGACACCGAAATGAATGGGGCGCGCCCTAGTGGGCATCCGCCTCGGCGATCTGAATGTACACGGCAGACAAAACCGTGAACACGTACGCCTGAACAAACGCGACGATAAGCTCGACCGCGTAGATGATGAGCAGAATGAGAACCCAAGCCACGCTGGGAAGCGCGCCCACCGCGTTCATGGCGGAGAAATGCGCGAGCAGGGGCTGGGCGAAGATGCTCGCCATGATGGCGAACGAACCCATAACGATGTGTCCGGCGAACATGTTGCAGAACAGACGAACGGCAAGCGTCACCAAACGGAGCAGGAGCGAAAAGACCTCGATAACCCACACGAAGATGTTCATGGGGAACGAAACGCCTGCAGGAGCAAGGCTCTTGAGGTAGCCGAAAAGACCGTGCTTCTTCACACCGAAATACAGGAAGTAGATGAAGGAGACCAGGGCGACGGCGGCAGTACAGCCTATTGCGCCCGTGCCGGGCTTCATGCCGGGCACCAGGCCGATGAAGTTGTTGATCAAGATGAAGAAGAACAACGTCGCCAAAAACGGGAAGTGCTGGCGCCAATTGGAGCCGACAACGCCCTTGGCGATATCATCCTCAACATACTCGATGACCCACTCGACGCCATTTACGAAAAAGCCTTTGGGAGCCAAAGACTGCTTTTTCACAAATGCGAAAATAACAGCCAGAAGCACAACACCCGCAATGAGCAGCCAAAGCGAATATTGGGTGAGACCAACATTCAAATTGCCGACAACAGGCGTCGATGAGAACTCGGCAACGAGCTCTGCAATTGCATCTGGGAGCTTGGCGAACGCGTCCAAGATTCCACCTTTCTCATGCCGCCGGGTACACCCGGAGACTCTTTCCTACTCGGCCGCGATGACGAGGCACGCGACCACAACAGAGCCGGCGAGGAAACCGCCGATCTCTCCTGCCACAAACGCGACAAGGACGCCGTGAAACAGCAAGTGAACAACTACGATGCCAAGCAGCAGAGCCACAAACGACGCACCGACGCTCAACATCCCCTTGGTCATATTGGCTTCGCGTCCACGCCGAAGCACCGGCTCCAATGCCAGCCACATCGGCAAAAACGCGAAGACGCCCACCACCACGCCGGCCAGTACGAAAGGACCGTGAGCTGAGAGCTCAAAGGCAAGCATGCCCTCCCCCTTTCGCGTGGCCTCGTGACAGACGCATCACCAGGGTCCACAGACGCTGCAACTATTCTAGGCACCCAAATCCAAAAATCAACCGCTTCTTTTTGTCATGAAATCATGCCAAAAAAGGATACGGCCGAATACGCGCTGGTAGCGAATAATGCCCCGGCAAGCTTTCGGAAGAAAAACGACAACTGATAATTAATCATCACATGTTTGACATTTTGATGATCGTTTTTCACCGTCGCGTTGTCACCCGAACGCTCCAAACCATATCGTCCCCAATGCACGTGGGTCCTATTTTGCAGCCTAGTTGTCGCGATACAGCAAGCACAATGCGCAATCCAACCGTGAGCGTTCCGTATTCAGTCGCAAACGGCGTTTTTTGACATCAAAACAAACCCTCCCACCGAAAATCGATAGGAGGGTTTGCTCAAAACCGTTTGCGTTTTTTCGTTTTACTTCGTTCCAAAGATACGATCGCCGGCATCACCAAGTCCGGGCACGATATAGGCCCTCTCGTTCAGGCGCTCGTCGATAGAACACGTAAACAAACGAACATTCTCGTCGGCGTCAAGGACAGCCTTGATTCCCTCGGGGGCCGCGATGATCACAAGCAGACGGATATCTTTCACACCCTGCCCGCGCAGGTATTGAATCGCTGCGATGGCAGAGCCGCCGGTGGCCAGCATAGGGTCGACGACCAAACATATACGTTTGTCTATATCGGCCGGCATCTTGCAGTAGTACTCGTGAGGCTCATGGGTCCCCTCATCGCGATACATACCGATATGACCCACGCGTGCCGCGGGAACAAGTTCGAGCAAGCCGTCGACCATACCCAAGCCCGCACGAAGGATGGGAACGACAGCGACCTTACGGCCAGAGATCTTCTTGCACACAGTCTCGCAAACAGGCGTAGTTACGTGCACATCTTCAAGAGGGAAATCGCGCGTTGCCTCGTATCCCTCAAACAGGCCGAGCTCCTTCACGATTTCGCGGAACTGCTTTGAGCCGGTATTCGCATCGCGCAGAATCGACAGTTTATGTTGCACCATCGGATGGTCGACAACGGTCACACGCGCTATATCGAACTCTTCTGCCATATCCCCTCTTCTCTCCCCCGTAAACATCGCGCACTAATATATAGAACCATGCACTATATATACTACTAAGGTTTATGGGCCGCGATTACCTGTTGTCGTTTGCCATGATCTTGTCGACACGCTGCTGGTGCCTACCGCCACCGAACTCGGTGGCAAGGAACGTCTTGATGATCTGCTTGTTCACGTCAAGATCAACAAAGCGACCGGAAAGGCAGACCACGTTACCGTCGTTGTGCTCGCGGAAGAGCGCCGCAAACTCGGGCGTGGTAATAGAAGAGGCGCGGATGCCTGCAACCTTATCCGCCGTGAGAGCCATACCGATACCCGTACCGCATACAAGCACACCGTACTCAGCGTCTCCGTTGGCTACAGCGTGGGCAACTTTGTTGGCAAAGTCGGGGTAATCGACACGGTCGTCGGAATCGGGGCCAAGGTCGAGAACGTCTTGCGCAAGATCCTCTGCAAGATAGGCAGCCAAAAGCTGCTTTTGCTCGAATCCGGCATGATCTGATGCGATTGCAACGCGCATGATTGATGTCCTTTCCGACATGTCGTTTCGATAATGGCGGGCACGCCGAACAATCAACGGAGTTACCCGACGAAAGTGAACCTCAGGAGGATACGGCCACCCCACGCTCACTGTACCACGTATATAGCCCTATTGAGAGGTCCTCGCACGCGCCACGGCATCATGCCAGCCCGTAAGGTTGAACTTCACCTGAGCCGCATCGCCTGCCGGCGCAAAGGTCTTGGCATCGCCCACGTTTTGCAGCAAGTCCTCGTGGTCCTCCCAGTAGCCAACAGCCAAACCCGCAAGATAGGCGGCGCCCAGGGCAGTGGTCTCGAGAGATTCGGCCTGCACAATGGGAATGCCCAGAAGGTCTGCCTGGAACTGCATGATGAACTCGTTGCGAGAGGCTCCGCCGTCGACGCAAAGACTTGGCAGCTTGATGCCCGAATCCGCCTCCATAGAGCGCAAGACATCGTAGCTTTGATACGCCATGGATTCGCACGCCGCGCGCACGATGGTCGCTCGGTCGGATGCGGTAGTGAGCCCGTAGATCATCGCGCGAGCGTTCGGATCCCACCAAGGGGCGCCCAAGCCGCTAAATGCAGGGACGAAATAGCATCCCGAATTACCCTCCACCGAGCGACAGATTGCAGCAGTTTCCCCTGCGCTCGCAATGATGCCCATCTTGTCGCGCAGCCACTGGATGGTCGATCCCGCATGGAAGATGGATCCCTCGAGGGCATAGCTGATCTTTCCGCCCTCGGCGATGCCGATAGTAGAAACCAGACCATGCGCAGACTCCACGATCGTCTCGCCCGTATTCATGAGCATGAAGCAACCGGTACCGTACGTATTCTTAGCAGCACCCGGCTCAAAGCACCCGTGGCCAAACAGCGATGCCTGCTGATCGCCGGCAACGCCCATGATGGGGGGCATGTGCGTCATGATCTCGCTCGATACGCGGCCAAAATCACCCGAACTCCAGCGAACCTCGGGCATCATGGAGCGAGGAATATCGAGGTACCCCAGCAAATCTTCGTCCCACTCGAGCGTATTGATGTTGAAGAGCATCGTACGGCTCGCGTTGGTGTAGTCGGTTGCATAAGTAACCCCGCCGGTGAGGTTGTAGATAAGCCAGGTGTCGATGGTTCCGAACATCAACTCGCCGGCCTCGGCAGCCTCGTGCGCGCCGCTCACATTGTCGAGAATCCATCGAATCTTGGTGCCCGAAAAATACGGATCAGGGGTGAGACCGGTCTTAGCGCGAATTTCCTCCTCGTAGCCGTCGACGATAAGCTGCTCGGCGAGAGGCGCCGTACGGCGGCACTGCCACACGATGGCGTTGTATATGGGTTGGCCGCTGTCACGGTCCCACACCACGGTGGTTTCACGCTGGTTGCTGATGCCGATGGCGGCGATGCTATCGGAATGGATACCGCTTTTGAACTGGACTTCCATCATCACGGCAATCTGCGAGGCAAGAATCTCCATAGGGTCTTGCTCCACCCAGCCCGGATGAGGACAGATGGTCTTGAGCGGTTTGGACGATTGGGCAACGATGCAACCGTACTCGTCCACAATCACGGCGCGCACCGAAGTAGTACCTGAGTCTAGGGCCATGATGTAGTTGTTGCCGGTTGATACGGAAATCGTGTCGACCAAGCCCAAGTCTTTCAGCGAAAACGGCATGGTTAGCATCCCCTCCGAATTGGAGTGTTGATATCTGCGGCGCGCAGGGCGGCCTCAAGATCGGATTGGGCAAGAGCGCCCACGCGAAGAAGGGTAATTTGACCCCCTTCGCAAGAAACGATAGTCGAGGCTTCTTGGCAAACCGTTTTGCCACCATCTATCGCAAGGTCCACGCCCGCAAGGATACGTTGCTCAACCTGCTCAAACGAGGCAGGGGCCGGCATGCCGTGCGTATTAGCACTCGTCACCGCCAATGGAGAATCGCATGCGCGAACGAGACGCTGAACGCACCCGCATGCGCTCGCGCGCAACGCAACGGTGCCGTCCGCCGCCTGCATATAGAGGGGAACCTCATCGGAAGCCTTCACCACGATAGTGAGGGCACCCGGCCAAAACGCATGAGCAAGAACATGGGCAGCGCAAGGCACATCCACGCCGTAGCGATCGAGAGCGGATTCATCTGCCACGAGCCATGGAACGGTCTGGGTGAGTTCTCGTCGCTTGAGCGAGAAAATGCGTCGATACCCACTCCCCTCGACGGGAAGCTCTGCGCACTGCCCGTAGGCAGCAACGGCAACACCCACGCCATAGACAGTCTCGGTAGGAAGTAGGGCCAATGCGCCCGCAGCCAAACAAGAGGCAGCGTCCCTCACGGCAAAATCGCCGCATACGCCTGTACTCATGTTGTAGATACGCCGCATGCATCCATCCCCTTCCGGCACAAATCGTCTTCTCCCCACCACACAGAGCGTGAGGTCAAGTGTTCATTGTTGCACGAAGCGCACATTCGCGCCCATGTGGGCATCATATGCACGACAAACGGAAACATGCGCTCGGCAAAGGGGCACATCTGTGATGGTTATATGATGCAAAAGCGCACTATAGGACGCATACCTGCATTAATCGCGCGTACGAGCTTCCAGCACGCGGGCGGCAACGATGCGAGGACGACCGGTCAGATCCTCCACAATGCGCACATCTCCCAATCCCGCCTCGCGACACAGCTGAGCCGCTGGATCACACGCCTTCTCAAAGAGCTCGCAGATAAAAAGACCGCCCTCGCGAAGCATATAGGGAGCAGCATTAAGAAGGCGGCGGAAAATATCCAGGCCGTCGTTTCCGCCGTCAAGTGCCAGGTGCGGTTCGAAATCGGCCACCTCGTGAGGAAGCTCGTCCATCACCTTCGTGGGAATGTAGGGAGGGTTCGAAACCAATACGTCAAACGTCCCCCATTCGCTCTCGCGATCAAGAGGGGAAACCAGATTTCCTAGACGAATGTCTACCCTCTCGGGGGCGATGCCCAGGCTCTCGCGATTCTTGGTTGCAAGCGCCACGGCACGCGGCTCGATATCGGTCGCTATGCACACCGCGCGTCCAGCGCGTTCCGCCGCAATGGAAAGAGAGATGCAGCCCGTGCCGCAACCCACTTCCAAAACCCTCGCGCAACGAGGCTCGGCGTCGGAAATCGAACCGTCATCCGCGGCAGAAGACTCGGCCATACCTTTGTCCAAGACGCCATCCGACACAGGCTCGAGGGATTCTTCCGGCTCATCATTGAGCTCGTCTGGCTCAATATGACCAAACGTCCCTTCATCGGGACCATCTTGCTGCAAATTATCGGCATCATCCGCGGTTTGCTTTGCTGCGGCCTCGATCTCGGCACGACGCGCGGCCTCGACCTCGTCGTTCCAAGGCAGTTCAACGCGAACTCTCTGCTCCCGCCCATCGTTGCCCAACACCTCTTGGTCAAGATAGGCAAGCACCTCCTCGACCAGCACTTCCGTCTCGGGACGCGGAATGAGCACGCCGGGTTCACAGGCAACATCGATAGTCCTGAAGGAAGTTTCGCCCGAAATGTACTGCAACGGCTCGCCCTTCGCGCGACGCGCCACGGCCTGATGCATAAAGGAGAGCTCATCTGCCGTCAGCGGCGTATCGAAGCTGGTGTAGATCCCGACGCGCGTTAACCCCGTCGCCGCCGAGAGCAACCATTCGGCTGAAAGACGAGGACGCTCGATGCCGTGGGAACCGAGATAATCGGCCGTCCAATCAAGGCATTCTTTCACTGTCCAGTCTTTCTTAGCTGCCATGGCACACTCCAAAAAGCGGGTCCGGGTATCGCATAGCGATTCTAAAGCAGCGATGGCATTTGTCTCTCAACAATGCGAAAAAGCAGGCAACTTGAGGTGCCATCACCATCTCAACACGCCGTCTCTCCCCAAATTCCGCGACATCTCTCCCCAAATCAAACAACACATGCAAAAAGCCCGGCTGCCAAGGGGCAACCGGGCTCTAGAGCAACGGTATCGCGCCAGCTAGCTGCTAGAGATCGAGCATGTAGCGCGAGCCAATAAAGTATTGACGGCCAATATAGACAGGCTTGTCATCTTGGTCGAGAGCATATGTCGTAATGTACAGCAGCGGCTCGGAAACAGGCACCTGTAAACGGCCCGCACGCTCGCTCGACGCGCCCATGGCTTCGACCAGAACCTTCTGGTTCTGTACCGGCTTCCTTCCATAAAATTCGTCCAGCAGCTCATAGAGCGAATTTCCCTGAAGGTCGCACCTTGCGAGCTCCTTGTTCTCAACGTAGGGAAGACACATGTTCTCTTCGAATATGGGCTGCTCATCGGCCGTACGCAGGCGCTGAACATGCAAGACAAGGTCGCCCTCATCGAGCCCAAAGAACTCGCGCTCGTCCTGGCGAGCAACAACGATTTCACGATTAATGAGCTTTGCACCAGGAACGCGGCCGCTCTTGCGACAAATCTCACTGAAGCTCTGGGGCAGGCCACCTTGCAGCAGCTTCCTGCGCATGCGCGGTTCGCAAACAAACGTGCCCAAACCACGTCGCTTTACCAAAAAACCTGCCGCGCTCAGATCCTCGATCGCGCGCCGCACCGTAATGCGACTCACGGCGTACTTGGTCGATAGCTCCGTCTCGGTTGGGATCTTATCCCCCGGAACATATATGCCGTTGTCAATAGCATGCTTAATCTCGTCGTATATCTGTTGATACAGCGGCATCTCAAGCTGGCTCATGATGTTCAAACTCCTCACTCGACAGCAGCTCGCTTGCCGCTTGCATGCCCCATAATACAAGGTCATAAGGTCATATTATCCTCGAAAGGTATATGACCAATCGAACGGTACGAAAAAAGAGCCCAAGGTCATGAGCTCAATGCCCGAGGCGCGCAAGACGACGCGCGCCTCGGGCAATAGCAAGATGAGCTATGCGACTGCCTCGGTGATCTCGAGGCGCGTGAGCTCGGCATCGAGCAGAGCGATATCCTCGTCGCTCAGGCTCCACTCAAAGGCGGCACAGTTCTCCTGAGCCTCGGACACCTTGCGAACGCCGGTGAGCGCGGTGGAGACAAAGCTCTTCTGCGTGCTCCAGTTAATGGCGATCTGGGCCAGCGGCTTGCCATACTTTTCGCTCAAGACGTCCATGGTCTTGAGGAACTCCTGAATCTTGGAGAACATAGGCTCCTGATAGAACGGATAGAAGGTAGCGCGGAAGTCCTTCTCATCGAAGTTCGGCTTCTCGCGCACGGCGCCGGTAAGGATGCCTGCACCCAAAGAACCCCACGTCATGACATCGATGTCGTTCTCCTCGCACCACTTGAGGTCGGAGAGGGCAGACTGGTTGACCATGGAGAACGGAAGCTGCACGATGTCGATATCGGCAACGGCGCTTGCACGCTCGATGAGGGCCCTATCGGAGTTGCACAGGCCGAGCATGCGAACCGCGCCCTGCTCCTTGAGCTTGTTGACGCAAGCCATCGTATCTTCGATGGGAGTGCCCAGGTCGTCGGGCCAGTGCATGAGGTACATGTCGACGTAATCGGTGTTCAGGCGCTTGAGCGATGCGTCGAACTCACGCAGGACCGAATCGGGACGGCTGCAGTGAACGCCCTTACCGTTCTCGATGTAGGAGCCGTACTTCGTGGCAATCAAAACCTTGTCGCGGATACCCTCGATAGCCTTGCCAACGACCTCCTCGGAGTGGCCCTCGCCGTAGATGGGAGCGGTATCGATCAGGTTGACGCCGCCATCGATCATGGCCTTGATTGCCTCGATGGAATCCTGGTCGTCAATCTCGCCGTAGCCGCCGCCCATGCTGTTCTTGCCGCCGATGGCCCACGTACCGACGGTGATAGCAGAGATCTTCTCGCCGGATTTTTTCATTGTCTTGTAACGCATTGTTAGTCCTCCTGGCACTGAACGCTGATTCGATACATTCCGGGCTTGCATGCCTCTTCAAAGGCCTCTTGGATCTTATCCAGAGGAATCTTCTCCTCGACAAGCTGGGAGAAGTCAGCTGCGCCCATGTTGATCATCGAGGCGGCCTCGCGGAAGTCGACAGCGTCGGCACCGTAGGAGCCCACGATGACCATGCGGCGATAGTGCACGGTGTTGGGATCGAGCTCCCACTTGGGTGCCGGGTATCCTGCTGCGAAGATAAGCAGGTGGGCGCGCTTCTCCTTGGCCATCTCGAGAGCCTGGGCATAAGCGCCCGAAGCACCAACGGCGATGATGACGCCGTCTGCGCCCTTGCCGCCGGTAAGCTCGCGAACCTTCTCCACCGGATCGCACTTGGAAACGTCGATGGTCTCCAGGCCGAGCTTCGCTGCGGTCTCGAGCTTCTTGGGCATCATCTCGGTGATGATGACGCGGCAACCATGCGCCTTGGCAACCAGAGCGTTGAGAACGCCCATGGTGCCTGCACCGATAACGACAACGGTCTGTCCGTACTCGATGCCAAAGCGGCGGAAGCCTGCGCAGCAGGTGCCCAGAGGCTCAAGAAGGGCGGCCACGGATGGATCGATGCCCTTATCGATCTTGTAGCAGGCAACTTCCTTGGCAACGGCGTAGTTGGCGCAGCCGGCGTTGCCAAAATAGCCATCCGGGTTGGGGTGATCGGCGCTTTGCAGCTTGGTGCACTCGCTGGTGCGGCCCTCGCGGCTGGGCTCCGAATAGGGGTCGTACTGGTAACCGCTCGCGATGTAGTCGCCTACGGCAACGCTGTCGACCGCAGAGCCGACCTCGACCACGGTACCTGCCCACTCGTGTCCAAACACCAGGGGAAGCGGACGCTTGCGTGCGCCGTTAAAGGCACCGTATTCGGACGTGCAGATGTTATTCGCATCGATCTTGACCAAAACGTCGTGCTCACCCAGCTCGGGAAGCTCGCGATCGATCACCTCTGCCGTCTCAACCGCAGTGAGTACAGCTGTTTTTGCTTTCATGGTTTCCTCGTTTTCAGTCGTTGGTATTGGTTATTACAGCCGTCGGTTATTCGGCGGCTCGAAAAGCGATATCGGCGTGCTGCTTGGCGATAAGATCGAGCAGCATCCATTCGTCTTCGCCAAGCGAACAAGTCTCGCGAGCGTAGGCGCGCACCGCCGCGTCGTCTTTAAGCTCCACGCCCTGCTCGGCTGCAAGGCAATCGAGTCCGTAGGCGATACCGCGTGCGAGATAGAACGGAACGATTCCGTGCCGCAGGCACATCAGAGCCGGGCCAACGAAGCGGTTGTCGTGCGACAGCTTCTCGTCGGTCTTTGCGATAACGCGATCGACCGGGTCTTTGACGTCGGCATCGAGCTTGGAGTAGATGAATTCCACCCACTCGGCGTCCTCTGCCGGATCAAAGGAGTACTCCTGTACGATGGCTGCGTGAGCTTCCTCGAACGCCGCGACGATGTTGGCGCGGATCCACGGGTCCTTGTGGCAATCGCAAATGAACTCATGACCAGCGGCCTTGCCCATAAAGCCGGCCATAGCATGGCGCATATTGCCGCAATAGACCTTGCGGTAGATATGGCCTTGGGCACCACGGATGAAAGAGACGCTCTCGATCTGAAGCTGCGGGCCCTTCCAGGCATCCGCGTCGATCTCCAGTCCGGGATTCGCAGAGACAACTACCTGCCAGGGGTTGGCATCTGGGTCGCTCGGAATGCCGGCAGCGAGAACCATGACCTGGCAAACGCCCACATGCTCACGGAAATACGCGAGGTGTTCCTCGGCAAGCTCGCCCTCGATATACGAGACGACCTTTGCGGGAGCGCCCAGAGCATTCACGCACAGCAGGATATTGAGATCGCGCTCGTTCCCGGATGCATGGCGCTGGGAGACAGCCTCGGCAATCACGCGGGCGAGGCTCTTGAATGCCCCCTCGTACACACAGCACGCAGCGATGTCTACGCTCTGAAGAAGAGCAATGGCCTCGGTGTCGGTGGTGCTATCGACGATATCGAAGTCGTCGATGCGCGTGGACTCGTCAACATCATGGCCGTCGGTCACGCGGACGTCGTAGTAGCCCTGCGCCTCAAGCTTGCGCATACCTTCCATGTACATGTCGTACAGGTGCAGGCGGTATCCTGCGCGGGAGAAGAGCAGGCCGACGACTCCCCTGCCGATCTTTCCCGCACCGAGAATCGCAATCTCACGCGGGGATTCTTCAGTCGACATAAGATTCAATCCTCCTTATGTCGCCTAAGCGATGATGCCCAGGAGACGGAGGATGACGCCGACGACGAGCAGGCCAAGCAGAAGAGGGATCACATTGACCTTCTTCTTAGCAAGCAGCCAGTAGCACAGCAGCACGAGGCCAAGCGGCAAGATCTTGGGGCACACAGCGTCAAAGAGGCTCTGAACCAGGGTGGGGTCGCCACCTGCCGCGTTCGGGATGGTGAGGGCGCAGGAAAGGTTGACGTTGAACGCCGTCATGGCGCCGATGGCAGCAAGGCCGATAACGCTCGCAGCGTAGGAGATCTTCTCCATGATGCCCGAGGACTCAGCCTGCTCGAGCAGCTTAGTACCCATGCTGTAACCGCTCTTGAGCGACCACCAACGGCAGATAAACTGGGGAATGTTGAAGATCAACAGGAAGAGGATCGGGCCCAGGATGTTGCCGGCAGAAGCCATGCTGATCACGACGGCCGTCGCGATAACGCGAAGCGTTGCGTGGAAAAGCGTGTCGCCAATGGCGGAAAGGGGACCCATAAGAGCGGTCTTGATACCGGTGATCGTCGCGGTATCGAAGTCATCGTCCGCGGCGTTTTGCTCTTCCATAGCAAGAACGACGCCCAGAGGCAAACCGCCGAGATACGGGGTCACGTTGAAGTACTCGTTCATATGACGCTGGTAAGCATCGATGCGCTTCTCTTTGTTGTCCGCGTAGATCTTCTTGAGCGCCGGGATGATGGAGTAGGTAAATCCAGCATGCATCTGGCCAGGATAGTCGTTCATGCCGTTAAGGTGGATGTAGCGACCGTAAATCTGCGTCAAGTCTTTGTTCGTGAGCTTGCCGTTCGTGGTCTGATTAGAACTCATTGTCATCACCTTCATCAGCAGTAGAAGTAGCGGGGTTCTCGTTGCGGCTCACCAGGATGAGCACGACGCCTGCAGTGGCCAGAGCGGTTACTGCGATTACGGGGAGCTGCAGGTAGGCAGCGAGGATGAATCCGATAAAGAACCAGGGAGCAAGCTTCTTGTCCATAATCATGGACAGCAGCAGGGCAAAGCCCACGGCGGGAAGCAAGTTGCCGCCGGATGCCAGGCCGTTAATCACATCGGTGGGGATAGCGGAGACTGCAGACTCGAGCGCGGTGCTTCCAAAGAAGACGGAAAGGAAGCCGATCAAGAAGTAGAGGCCAAAGGTGCCAACCCAGCTACCTGCCCAGAACAGGGCGCGGGCAGCCTTATCGTTATCCTTGGCAAGCTGCGCCTTCATCGCCTCGGCAAAAGCGTTGTTGATGAACTTGCAGAGCACGAAGGCAAAGCCACCGAGAAGTGCCAGGGGCACAGCGAAGGCGGTGCCCACCGCGGTGCCAGCGCCGGTAAGAATGGCAAACGCCGTCGAGACGCCAGCAGCGGTACCACCGTCGGGGGAAACCGCGGCACCAACCGGGAACGAACCGAGGAAGACGATCTCGAGCGTGGCGCCGATGATCGTACCGGTCACGGGGTCGCCCAAAACGAGACCCATGATAGCGCCCTCAACGATGGGGCGATTGAACATGCTGTAGCCAAAGAAGTATTCCATCTTGGAAAGACCGACTACCAAGCCAGCAAGCAGAGCTTGTACGAGCATTACCGTTCACATCCTTTCAGGACAGAGAGTGCGCGAGCAAGGACTTCGCGCGGGTTATTAAAATAGGAGGGACAGGTCATTTCGAGAGCGCAATCGCCGTCAAAACCGTGTTGGATCAAGGAGTTCACGATGCGTGCGGCGTCAAGGATGCCGTGCTCGTCTCCCCAGGCCAAGTGTGCGAAAACGCTCGGGTCGAGATTTGTCAGATGCACGTAGCCGATCTTTGTTTCGAACTGCTCGAGATAATCCTCGAGGTCTTCTCCGCCGCGGGCAATCGTTCCGGTATCCAGCGTCACCTGCAAATTGGGACGGTCGATATCGGAAAGTGCCTGTGCCATCGAGCCACGATCGGTAAGTAGGCGATATCGCTTGGGCGTAAGGGTTTCCAGGCAAACGTCGATTCCCTGCTCCCCCGCGATATCGCAAATCAGTCCGATGCTTGAAACCATGTTGTCCCAAGCCTTTGAAGGATCTTCATCGAGCGAAAACCAGCCGCCGTTTATCGATATGCGAGAACAGTCCAACATTCCCGCCAGGCGAACAATTTGCCGATAGTAACCTTCTGTTAACCGCTTGATATGGCAATCCGAAGACATGATGTTGTAAGCTTTTGGATTACCCTGTTCGGGGGTTAACGTGCGTACGCGCACCCTGTGCTTCCGGAGCCCATCAACGACTGCTTTGGCGTTGTAGATATCGTGAGCGTCGATATCTACGTGGTTATTGCACAACCACAAATCGATATCGCGTGTTCCCGTGGCTTCGATATCTCGCAAACAGGTATCGAAGCTCCAATAACGCCAAATCTGGTTGGTGGGCAGGAAGCGCATGGAATTACTCCTTAAGCCTTGCCGACGCAGCCGAAGACATGCATGTAGTGCTCGAGCGCGGCCTTGTAGCCATCGGCACCGATCATGTCGTACTGCCAAGAGCTGATCTTCTTCTTATCGGGATCGACATCGGGAGCGTAGTCTGCCTCGATAGCCTCCTTGACCGCCATGTTGGAAGCCTGGGAGAGGTCGGTCCAGAGGTTGACCTTCTGAATGCCGCACTTAATAGCCTTGGCAATCAGATCGTCACCGGTGCCGGAACCGCCATGCAAAACCAGCGGCACATCGACGCTCTTAGCGATCGTCTCGAGCAGCTCGAACTCGAGGTGCGGGGTGCCCTTGTAAGCGCCATGAGAGGTGCCGACGGCAACTGCCAGGCAGTCGACGCCCGTCTCCTCGACAAAGGAAACTGCCTCTTCAGGATGGGTCAGGCCAGCGTCACGGGTCTGCTCGTACTCGACGCCCTGGCCAACATGACCCAGCTCGGCCTCGACGGAAACGCCAACGGCGTGGGCGATCTTCACGATCTCTTTGCTCTCTGCGACGTTTTGCTCGTAGGGAAGCGTGGAGCGGTCGACCATAACGGAGGAGAAGCCAGCGCGGATAGCGCGGATGAGGTGCTCGAACGGGCCGCCGTGGTCAAGGTTCACGGCAAACGGAACACGCGGATACTTGCGCTCGTAGTAACGAGCGAGCTCGCCGACTTCCTCGATGCCAAAGACACCGGGGCAGCCAAGAATCACCGGGGCATTGAGCTCATCTGCAGCCTGCAGTGCAGCCTCGATAGTAAAGCGATTGTAGACATTGGGAGCGGGGATTCCGTAGCCGCCCTTTTTCGCTTCCTGCAGAAGCTCGTGCATCGGTTCCATCATGATAGGTTCTCCCTTTCTTTCTTAATGCGCATCGCGCATGTGAACCGCATTGAATACGTGCGTGTATCGTTACTTGATTACTTGTAGAGCTCTTTTTTCTCTGTTGGCACCTGGCGAATCTCGAGCTCGACGCCGTTTGCAGCCAGCTCGTGCAGCTCGTCCTCTTCCTCCGGAAGAAGGAAGATCGCCTGGCTTACCTGGCGAGCGCCCTCGCGATTCTTGATGCCGCCAAGGTTGATGCTCTTGATCTCGGGCACGGCGTCGCAGATGCGCTTGGCGTCGGCCACGCTGCCCGTGACGATGAACAGCTTGTACTTATCGGTAACGCCGCTCTGGAGCGCCTTGATGCTGTCGTCGATGGACTTGACGACAAGCTTCACGCCCTGGGGCTTTGCCAGACGTAGCGTAGTCATCTTGAGGCTGTTCGTCGTGGCCTCGTCGTCTGCCACAAGAATGCAGTCGGCACCGATGGACTTGGTCCACGAGAATGCAACCTGACCGTGAAGAAGCCTGTGGTCGATTCGGAACAACTTGATCATGGTTTTGCCTCCTAAAACTCGTTAAGTTCAGCCAGCTGGTCGTCTGCCGCGGCTGCTGCCTTGGCTTCAACAAGCTCGTTGCACAAAACGATGTGCTCACGAGCGTGTTCTACGATCGACGGCAGGTTCGCGGTCAGATCCTCTGCGGGACACGTGACAACCTCGAACAAAAGCGCTAGGTTAATGCCGGTAATAAGATGGAAGTTGTACTTGTCGAGCAGGCCCATGAACTCGTTGTTCACCGAGCCGCCCAGGATATCGGTCAGCACGACGAGCTCCGCATGCTCGTAATCGTGCTCGGAGACGATCTTCTCTAGCTTGTCTTGGTAATCGACGCTCAAATCGACATATGCCGTGATGCACTCAACAGGAACAGCGTCGCCAAAGATCATCTTGAGCGACGAGGCGATGCCCTCCGAGAACATTGCATGCGTGGCGATTACGATTCGCTTCTCCACCGTTTTGTCCCTCCCAAATGAACCGAACTCGTAGTTACGGCCCCCATAGCTCGTAACCTCGTGTTCATCTGGTATGTACTATACGTCTATAACGTTTCAGATATTACGGGTACCGGTCAGCGGTCGAATAAAGATGATGAACGGCATGCGAACATCTGGGCACTTAAGGATCCTGTTTAACGAATCCCCTGCTAGATAGTTTATTTTTGGCATAAAAAGGCCCGGCTGCCGTGGGGCAACCGGGCGGGTGGCGGACATTTCGCCAAATACAGTTGTTATATCGCGCATTTCTCCGCGCGAACCTTAGACAGCCTGCGCGAGCTTTTCGGCACGGTCGGCGGCGGCGAGGGCGTCAATCACCGTGACGAGCTGATCGCCCAGCAAGACGCCGTTATAGGTGGAGTTGAAGCCAATACGGTGATCGGTCACGCGGTCCTGCGGCTGGTTGTAGGTGCGAATCTTCTCCGAACGGTTGCCGTGGCCAATCTGACTCGAACGCTCGGCACCAAGCTCGGCCTGCTGCTTTTCCAGCTCCATCTCGTACAAACGGGCACGAAGCATCTGCATGCAGACCTCGCGGTTCTGGATCTGCGAGCGCTGCTCCTGCGACTGCACCACGGTGTTGGTGGGCAGGTGCGTGATGCGCACGGCGGAATACGTGGTGTTAACGCACTGGCCGCCAGGACCGGAGGCGCAATAGGTGTCGATGCGAAGATCGGACTGGTTGATCTTGATGTCGATCTCGTCGGCCTCGGGCAGCACGGCGACGGTCGCCGTCGAAGTCTGGATGCGACCCTGGCTCTCGGTCTTGGGGACGCGCTGGACGCGATGCACGCCGGACTCATACTTCATAACGGAGTACACGCGGTCGCCCGTTACCTTGAACTCGATGGACTTGAAGCCGCCGGCCTCGGACGGGCTGGAATCGAGCACTTCCATCTTCCAACCGCGCGACTCGATAAAGCGCTGGTACATCTTAAAGAGGTCACCCGCGAAGATGGCCGCTTCGTCGCCGCCGGCAGCGGAGCGAATCTCGATGATGGTGTCTTTGTCGTCGTTGGGGTCGCCGGGGATGAGCATGAACTTGATGTCTTCCTCAAGCTGCGGAAGCTTTGCCTCGTTCTCGGAGATGTCCATCTGGAGCATCTCTTTCTCATCGGCATCGGTCGCCTCGTGCAGCATCTCCTTGGCGGCCTCGATGTCGTCGAGTGCAGCCAGGTACTCGCGGGCGGCGCGCACAAGATCGGTTTGATGCGCGTACTCCTTGTTGAGACGCGTAAATTCTTTGATGTTGGAGGCAACAGAGGGGTCTGCCAGCTTCTTTTCGAGCTCTTCGTAGGCAGCGATGAGCTTCTCGAGTTTGTCGCGCATGTGCGGCTCCTTTATTCCGTTATGGGGAAGTAAAAATCGACAGAGAGTAGCGGCCGCGGCAGCATGCCGCAGGCAATGGCAAAAGCAGCTAGAACATGTCGATCTTTTGGTACATAGACTCTCCTCGTGTAAACCACCTCATAATACCGCGAAAAAACGGGCATCTCTGCAACATACATAAAACCGCTTTTACGCAGAAGGATAGGCGCGACGCACCTAGTATCATGGGCTATCGGTACGCACGCATCGACTGGGAGCGCAAACATGCCAAACAATGATCGACCCATCGCCGAGGAAGGCGAGCTTTTTGCCACGCATATCGGCGGAGCCGCCACACTCGAGGGCGTGATGATGCGCGGTCGCGACCACTGGGCCGTAGCCGTTCGCTGCGAAGACGGATCCATCTATACCGAGGAGCACGACCTGCCTGCCCCCGAGAGCCGCCCGGCATGGACGAAGCTCCCGCTCGTACGCGGGTGTGTCTCCCTTGTAAGCTCCCTGTCGCTTTCCTATAAAGCAATGGAAATCGCCGCCGAGCACGCCTTTGAAGAGGACGATGCCCCCGGCAAATCATCGCCTGTCGGGAAATCACATACCGCCGAGTCGCCCGACAAGCCCGCGACGGCCTCCTCCACCGCCGACGCCTGCGCCCCAAGCCAAAACTCCCAGCATGACGAACAGACCTCCTCGGATGGATCCGGCTGGCAGTTTGTCCTCTCCACCGTGCTTGGACTCGCCCTTGGCATGGGATTGTTCGTGGCGCTGCCCGTTGGTCTGTCGAATCTTCTTATGGGGCCACTTACCAGCGATAATACGGTTGCCTGGAACCTTTGTGAGGCGTTATTGCGCATCATAGTGCTCATCGCTTACGTTGGAGGCATCGGCCTTGTTCCCGACATGGCGCGTCTTTACGGATACCACGGCGCCGAGCATCAATCGATCCATTGCTTTGAGCACGGCCTGTCCCTCACGCCCGAAAACGCCGCCAAGTTCTCGCGCATCCACGTGCGCTGCGGCACCGCTTTTTTGGTCATGACCGTAATGGTCGCCATCGTGGTGCACACGCTCGTACCCGTTGGTGCCTGGGCGGACGGGCTTGGGCTTGTTGGCATCCCACGCTCGCTTTTTGTCTTTGCCTCGCGCATCGCCATGCTTCCGCTCGTCGCTGGACTTTCTTATGAGGTCACGGTCAAGTGGGCGGGTTCGCACCCCGATAATCCCTTGGTGAAAATCGCCCTGTGGCCAGGCCTTATGATGCAAAAGCTCACAACGCGCACGGCAGTTGAGGGAATGCTCGAATGCGCCATCGCGGCCCTCAAGCTCGTAGACGAGCACGAACGGAAGGCTCGATAGGGCATCGACAGACCTGTTGCCGAGATGTCATCTGACAGGTATCCCACGCGGGTTTCTTGCTGGAGAGGATGGCGATGCTGTCCCGGACGACAGGTTTCTTACCGGAAGGAATGACGATGGCGTCCCGAGCGATAACCTCTTGTCGAGATAATCGACGACGGTGCCCGGAGACGAGCTTCCTACCGGGGCAATTGGCATCCCGCATTCCCTGGCGGGCAGTTTTCCCGGGGCAATCGACAGCATGCCCCATGTTAAGTATTGTTCCAGCAAATCAGTGGCGGAAAATCGCGCATTTTGAAATGAGTGGCGGAAAATCCAACGTTTTGGAGGCGTTTTTTGCCGAAAAACGTATATGGAACCGCCAGTCGTTGAGCAACGTACGGCCTCCGGTGCACAACGGCCGGCACCCGCGGCCCACCGCCACACGGTCTACCGGCCGCCGCGCTCCTTGAGCTGCTTGTGCCTTTTTGCATTCAAGAGCTTAAGAACGTCGATCCCCTCGGCATGGCAGCGCACAAACAGGGGTGCGTGCCAACCATGCTCCTCGATATCGTCCTCAACGGCGCGCTTGAGCTTCGGCCATCCTTGCAAAAGCGCAATCGTGCGCCTGGTTGCCTCATGAGAAGTCTCGCTCGGATAGAACTCCCGTGCAAGCTCCTCCACCGTCTTGCCCTCGTCGAGAAAACCGTGCCGCAGCCCATCGCGCCGCGTAGCCATCCGCTCGTTGTGGGCCGCGTCGCGACAAACGGCGCTACAGTAATTCTTCTCGGGACCGCGATGCCCCACCACCGAAAACGGCCGGCCGCAGCGAGCGCAATACTTGATGCGCACGGCCCCCAAATCGCAGGAGAAGTCGTACCACAGCCAGGATAGATAGCTGCGAAACGAAAAATGCCCCGTGGCCCCACTGACGGAAAACACATCGACATAGGCATCACCCAGGTGTGCCGTCACCAGCGCGCGCACCATAGACGCCATCCGCGGCAAATCCGCCTTCTCCAATTTCCCCGCGCACCCCCGCAGCTTTTCGTCATCAAGCCGATACCCGTCGCTCTCGACCCCCGAATAGACCTCCGCCGCCTCGAGCGAGAGGACCTCGCGTACCTCGCGGTCAACCGAAGGGGCCAAGTCGAGCGCCTGGCTCAAAAGACGATAGTCCGACGCAGTAATCTCATGCTCAAAAGAGGCCAAAGCGACCTCCACAACGCCATCTAAATCGGCATCCCCCAGAATAAACGCGTAATTGATGCGCCCCTCGACCTCTTCGCGCCGAATGAATCGCGGCACGCCAAGCCACGATGCGTACGCTCCATCGAGGGTCCTGGAAATCACAAAGAGGTCGAAGCTCGACCCTGTTCGAGGATTGTCGACACGCCAAAGAACAAGGTTTCCCAAGGCGGCCTGCGCCGCCGCTAGGGGCAAGGAGCCGTTTGCGCAGCGCTGCGCAGTAACGGCAAGGTCCGCCATGATGGCAGCGGACGCCCAAAACCCCATGCTTTCCTCGAACTCCTCGCCTTCTACCAGCTCGCCGCCGTCTAAAGAGCGGGCATACGGAAAACGCGCGCAAAGCGGTCCATGCTCCAAGGCAAACTCGACGAGCCTCTCGACAGAAACCCTCAGCTGATACCCAGCGTCCGCAGGGGCCTCCTCACCCCACTGAGAAGGAAGTCTTCCGCGCACCGTAGTGCACGCGGAAAGGTCCACAAGCGTCATGGCCGCACGCCCGCGAGCCGTTGCCTCCACAAAGGGCGATCCATCGCGCCCTGCCCCCGTAGGCGCCGCGGGGCTAAACCTCAGCCCCCTCATATGAAAAGAGTCGCTCGGCCCGCCCTCGGCATAAATAGGCTGCACCGCTGCCGCAGGCACACTTCCATCCGTCTTGCGAATCTGAGCAAATGCATCGCGCCCCACGTACGTCCTCCGATTTTTATACTGGTTCAAAAACACTATTATTGCGTTCACGTTTATTTTAAATTGTTATCAGCCAAAACCACTCGGCCGCTTTCGAAAAAGAACTCGTGAAAGCGCGCTCAACGCACAAGCACGATGCAGATCGAAAAAAGAAAGGACAGCCTCATGCGGTGCCCTCAGTGCAATTGTGAAAATCCCGACGGGGCCAAATTCTGCACCACCTGCGGAGCCCCCTTTATGAATGAGAGGGTAGCGCCCAGCGGCAGTGACACCAATCCCGCCAGCTCGCCCGCCCCGACGGAAGTACGCCCCGCCGTATCAGACGGCGCTTCTCAACAGTCTGCCGGAGACATCCAAAACCAAACCCAGCAAGCGCGCAAGAAGAGCCGCCGCAAAATTCCCATGGTATTGTTCATCGTCCTTGTGATCCTCGCCCTTGCCGCCACCGCTTTTGGCGCCTACTACGTCTACACCCAGATCCTGCACCCACAGCAGGAACAGGTCGAACAACCCAAGCAAAAGGGTAAGGACAAGCCCAACGACAAGAAGTCCAAGCAGGAGGGCAAAATCGAGAGCAACGACGCCGAAAAGCAAAACGCACGCCAGAAGGCCATCGACAACGCAAAAGCCGCGGGCAAGACAGTCCTTCCAGGCACGATTCGCATCTTTGAGACCGACGCCCAAATGACAGACTTCCAGGGAATCCAGAACCCCAATGCAGGAGGCTATGAGTGCGGCCCCTATGCAGTCTTCGCGTTTGATTCGACGGCTTATGTGACCGCAGGCCACGGGGACGGAAGCCCGGGATCGTCCAGCGAATCCGCAAGCATGGTTTTGCTTGCCCAAGGTTCCGATGTCGACGCATGGACCTCATACGACGGCAAGCACGTCACCTGTGCATTGGGGGCCATGTGGTGGCCCTCCGATACGGGCCTTCCCCTGGGCGAGCCGCGCGCCCTGAGAGACGTCCAGGTTCTTCTCGACGACGGCGAGGAATTCTCCAACGTAAGCAACTCGCAAAGTAGCGAAACCAGCACGTCGGCCAGCTCTAGCAGCGCAGGCGACTACATCCTGCCCGATTCATCCACGCGCCTCTACAGCGCCAGCGAGCTGCAGTCGTACTCCCAGTACGAGCTGATGCTCGCCCGCAACGAGATCTATGCACGCCATGGCCGTGGCTTTAACGACCAGGAGATTCGCCAGTACTTCCAGAGCAAGAGCTGGTACCAGCAAAGATACACTGCCGAGGAATTCGACTCGCTGCCGAACAGCCCCCTAACCTCCATCGAGCAACAAAACATCAAGACCATCTACGACGTGGAGCATAGCAAGTAGCACCCCGCTGCAAAGCACGAGCGCCCTGGCAGGATCAGGCATCCTACCAGGGCGCTTTTCTTTTCATTCTACAAAATGTGACAAAATAAACCCGTGGACTTTTGTCATGAAATTAGAATGCCGTAATGGTAAACGTTCGCTTGTCGGTGGCGCCGGGGGCGAGCAACGTGATGCCCTCCTTGTGCTCCAGCACGTCATCCTCGGTAGTCAACGTGGCGTGGCCCGTCCAGGGCTCGATAGCCACAAACGGTGCGTCGGGAGCCATCGACCATACGCCCAGATAATCGAATCCCGGGAAGTCGACGCGCACGCCATGGCCGCTGCGACGACCGGTAAGCGACACGGTGTTGCCCGGCACATGGTTAAACACCATGGTGTCGTAATCAAAGCAACTGCGCGTGAGCGGCAAGGTGTCGCCGCCATCGAGCACGACGAAGGTATCGGTTGGATCGGCCAGGCCGCCTTCCACAATCTTGGGGCATTCGGCGTGCCAGGGCTCGGCAAACGTAAAGTCATACTCGTCGAAGGCCTCGTCCGTTCCCTCGACGGGGATATTAAACGCTGGGTGACCGCCAACAGAAAACGGTAGCGTCACCGACCCCGTATTGGTAACCGAGAACGTCTGCGCGAGCGTCGCCTCGCCCACAAGGGCATAGGTCATGTTAAGACGGAAAGCATACGGATACTGCTCGCGCGTCTCGGAAGAATCGCACAGCTCAAACGTCACCGACGTTCCATCGGCTGCAACGTCCACCACGCGGTGCTCGTAATTGCGCGCCACGCCGTGTTGCTTCATGTGGCACGGCCCCTGCTCGGACATCGCCTCGCCATTACGGATATTGCCCACGATGGGAAACAGGATGGGAGAGGTGCGCCCCCACCAGCGTTCATCGCGCTGCCATAGATATTCGCGATCATCAAAACGCATGCTCAAAAGCTGTGCGCCCATAGTGTCGACCTGAGCCGTACAGGTATCGTTTGTAATCGTAACGATTGCCATAGCCATCCTTTCGCCCGGTCGCTACTTGGCTTTAATCTGACTGACGATGTTGTCTTGGAAGAACGTGTCCTGGGCAAAGATCAAGTCGTTCGCGTCGGCGTCATCGTCCTTCATGGCAGCAAGGACGTCGTCATAGTGGACCGCGCCGCCCGTCTGCAGGTCCACGAGCTCGCGCGCCTCGTCGTACGTGTAGTAGTCGTCCGGATTGGTCGAATTCGTAATGTTGGCATATGCGATGATAAACGAGTAGCGATCGCACCAAACGTGCGCATAGCGGCCATTGGAAAGGCTTGCGTAACCCATCTGGGAAGTGCCGATGTCTCCCATGGGGCCGTCACCTTGGGTGTCAACGAATATCGAGCATATCTCGCGCTTGGGATAATTCTTGGAGTACACAACCACGGAATCTCCCTCGTACTTAACGGTCACGCGACCATCCCAATAAGAAGGCAGCTCGAGGGTATAGTCTGCGGTAGTAATGGTACGTGCAGCCTTGGCGTCGGCCTCCTTCTTGGCGGCAACGGCATCGTCGCGGCGCTTGGTCGCGGCTGTCTTGAGCGCATCGGCATCGGGGGCGCCGTCGGTTGTATCCTTCGAGGCATACTCGTATGCCTTGTTGATCTGCTCGTCCGTCACCTCGAGGGCGTCGATGGGAGTGAGCTCAAAGCCACCCCTACCTGTAGCATCGATCTCGGAGCCCTCCTCATCCTTCGCGGTAAACGAGACCTCTACCTGCGTGTTCGAGACGCTGAAAACGGTGCCGTCGGCGGCGATGGGCGAAGCGGGCACCGAGAGCACGTAGTTGCCCTGGCGCAGATTGATGCCGCGGCCATCGGAGGTGGCGTACTGGACCTCGTCGACCTTCTCGCCTTTAGAGTCGGTTCCTTCGACGTGCACCGGCAGGCGCGAGGCCCCGGCCGAGGTATCCCAGCCGTCCCCACTCACCTTGATAACGACCACGTGCTCCGCCTTGGCGATAGCCTCGTCCTTTTCCCGTTGCGCCTGCTCGGCAGCCACCTGCTGCTGATGCTGATAGTTGATAAACGCCCAGGTACCGCCACCAACCACGGCGATTGCGACAATAACGCCCGCCACGATAGCGGCAATCTTGCAAGGGTCCTTCTTCTTGGGCGCATTCGCACCGGCACGCGCCTTATCGGCAAGGGACTCAGGCGAAACCGGGCCGCCGCCCTCGCCCGAAGCGGGAACGGGCTTGGGCATCAATGCGGTTTTATCAACCGGAACAGGACCTGCCATGCCAAGGTCCGGCGTCACGACGTTGAGCGATTCATGGGCAGCAGCCGCATCGGCGCGGTATTGCTCGGCATCTGCATCGGGCTGCTCAAAGGTCAAGGAGCGCGTCTCGATTTCGCCCTCTGTCTGAGAGACGTCTGAGGCATCGACCTTCGATCCGCACTGCGTGCAGAACTCGGCACCATCCATCAGCGCTGCGCCGCAATGCGGACAAGCCGGATCGGGCGCAGACTCCGGCTCGGGCCCAGTCGCAGTCGTGAGCGCGGCGTCATCGCCCGCCTCGAGGCGTGCCCCGCACATGGTGCAGAACTCAGCGTCTGCCGGAATGTCGTTGCCGCAATGCGGGCAAACGCGGGCGGAAGGATGCAACATCGACGATGCGGCAGAGGCCTCGACCCTTGCTCCGCATTCGGTGCAAAACATAGAGTCGTCAGCAATTTCGCTATGGCAATGAGCACAAATCATGAGCGCATCCTAACCTGGACGTTTTCCATATGGGCAAAGTATAAGCCCACGAATGGGGTGCGCTCGTCACCATTTACAGAGCAACGGGGATCTGAATGCAGCAAAAATCTTCCTGATGTTTCTCGTTATATGAGGTGGCATCCATATAACAAAAGTCATAGGCGTTGCCTATCGGCGTGAGATTGTGCGCATCCAAATAGGAAACCGCTTCGCGAATACCCGCGGGATTATATGGCATGCCCCATCGGCTGATGCAAAGGTAGACACCCTCAGGGAGGCACTGTGCCTGGCCGAGCTTCTTGGCCTCCACGCCCTCGGGAACCATAGCAAAAGGGCCGGCACCCAAAATAGGATTGTCAGAATGAAAATACGAACGCTGCAGCATGGTGCCCCACCCGCGCATCGGCCGCGCCCCCATGGTCTCGCGCAAACGTGCCACGGCACGCATGAGCGTAGGGTGCAGCACGGAGCGGTCGATGGCAACATCACCGGGAAACGGCTCCACGATCACATAGCGATTGGGAAACGCCTTGAGCGTGGGGACGCCCTGGCGAGCTTTCCAATACGAAACGTCGCTATAAAAGCTCAAGCGTTCCTGCACGTTATTGCGTTCTTTTTCGAGCGCGGCAATCTGATCATCGAGCTCCGATACGCGCTCGCGCAGCTTGTTGGCCATCTCAGCCACGTCATAGGAGCTGGTGAGCCGCATAATCTCATCGAGGTCAACGCCAAGATCACGCAACATGCAAATCAGGCGCATGAGAGGAATCTGCGTAGGCGAGTAAAAACGATAACCCTTCTCGTTCACCTCGGCAGGAGCAAATAGGCCGATTTTGTCGTAATAAATCAACGTCTGGCGCGAAACGCCAAAGATGCTCGCCATCTCGCTGATGGTATACATGCCATCCACGTAGGGCCCCCAAACAAAGCAAGCGAAAATCAACTCTATAAGAAGCGCTTATCAGGCATATCGCATTTCTACAATAAACCCCTCACCCATCAAAAAGGAACGAGACCTGTCACTCTACTCCCAGCGCTTATAGCCCGTGCACTCGATACCAAACGAGGCGAGCGCCTTACACGCCATGTGATGAACCATGTCCTGAAGCGTCGACGGGCCGTTATAGAACGTGAGCATCGGCGGCATAATCATGACGCCGGGTACGCGGCAGAGCTTTTCCATATTGTCGATATGAATGGGAGAAAACGGAGTCTCACGAGCCATAAGCACCAAGCGACGCTGCTCCTTCATCTGAACATCGGCGGCGCGCAGCAGCAAGTTGTCGGAGTAGCCGCAGGCAATACCGGCAAGTGTCTTCATGGAGCAAGGAGCGACCACCATGCCGTCAATGGGGAATGTTCCACTCGCAATGGATGCACCGATATTGCGATTGTCGTAGACCACATCGGCATAGGACGCAAACTCATCGAAATCCATCCCCAACTCCTGCTTGGCCGTGATCTCGGCGCCGCGGGACATGACCAGATGGCTTTCGGCACCTGCTTCGCGCAAACATTTAAGGCACTCGAGGCCCAGCAGCGAACCCGATGCACCGGATACGCCAATGACGACACGCTTCTTGGAATCCATGATGGTCTCCTTGTAAACATAGCTTATGACCAGCAGTTTCTGTGAACTGTGGCACGGGTTCTCATATCAATCGTATCGCGAGAGCACGCGTTGCAACCCACCAATTTAGGACAGACAAATGTCCAAAATGGAAAACGGGTCGGAGGCTTTATTGCCCCCGGCCCGTTCAAGCGACGTACTGTGGCGCGGCCCAAACGGACCAGTCGTCGCATTCAATATCATGGACGCGCGTAAGAGGGAGACGCGTCCATGCAAGGCGATGCCCATCAGTGCACAAGGTAGGAAAGCAAGCGGGCATCATCCCGAAGGAGGGCGAAATTAGGCCTGGAGCTCGGCGGCCCACTTCTCCTTGTCGATCTCCATGAACTGGGAACGAACAAAGCGGTCCTTGAGAGCAAACGGCACGGTGGCGTCATAGATGACCTTGCATGCGATGCCGTGCTCGCGGATGGAACCGGAAACAGCGTTGTCGTTGGAGGGGTCGAGCACATGGCAGTGGCAACCGGGAATCGTGATGATGTCGGTGTCGGCCTGGAAGCGGGTAGTCATGGCCCACATGACGTCGCTCATATCAAAGATGTCAACGTCCTCGTCAACCAGGATGCACTCCTTGAGCTCACCAAACGCGGAGAAGGCGAGCATGGCGGCGTTGCGCTGACGGCCCTCGTCAGAAGCTGCGGACTTCTTGAACTGCAGGATGGCGCAGAACTTGCCGCCACCGCAGGGAGCAGCGTGGACGTTGAGCAGACGGCCGGGCATAGCCTTGTTGACCATGTTGAAGATGGAAGCCTCGGTAGGGATGCCAGCCATGGAGACATGCTCGTGCGAAGGGCCGATGCAGGACTCCATGATGGGGTTCTTGCGGGTGGTTACAGCCGTGACGTTGATGACCGGGCAAACCTTGGCGCCACCGGTGTAGCCAGGGAACTCGGGCATTGCGAAGCCGTAGCCTGCGGTGTCCTCGTTGACCATCTCGGTTGCGGAGAGGTAACCCTCGATGACGTACTCGGCGTTAGCGATGCACTTCTGGTCGATGGTGAGGCAGTTGGCAAGCTCGACCGGCTTGTTGCGCACAGCACCGGCGATCTGCAGCTCGTTGAAGCCGAGCGGCGTGGTGGGAGCCTCAAAGCCACATCCCATATACACGGCCGGGTCGAGACCAATCTGGATGGAGATCGGCATATCCTCGCCGCGCTCCTTGTACATGTCGAAGAAGTGGCCGAGGTGACGCGAGCCCGGGGTGATGAACATCGTGAGCTTGGTCTTATCGACAATGGCGAAACGGTGAATGGTGACGTCGGACATGGTGTTGTCCGGATCGTTGCCCATAGCGAGACCCATGGTGATGTAGGGGCCGCCGTCAACCGGAGTGTTGGTGGGGGCGGGGATCAGTTTATGGAGATCGAAATCGGGATCGTCAGCCTTGTAGACGACTTCCTGGCAGTCGACGTGCTTGCCATCTTCAATCATCTCGGGGGCAACAAGGTTATCGAACATCTTGCCCATCTCAAGACCAAGGTGCTCCTCCTCAAGACCTAGCATGGCGGCAACGCGCTTGCGGCTGGCGAGCAGACCGATAGCGACCTTCGCGTCGGGATGACCCTTGACGTTGTTGAAGACCATTGCGGGGCCTTCCTTGGTCGGGCGCATAACGGTGCCGCCGGAACCCACGTGACGATAGACGCCGGAAACCTCAGCCTTGGGATCGACCTCGGTGTCGGTCTCCAGATACTGACCAGGCATGGTCTTCAGGAAATCGAGGGCGGAACGGAGGTCATGAATCTCGTTGTTTGCCATTTTTAGCTCCTTTTTCTCCTCATCTGAGAAACTGCAAACGGTTTTGAGACGGTCCCTTGCGGGCTCTTCGCGTGCACCCGGCCACATCGGCCTATCAGGCATTTTGTGGCCGCGGGCACTGGGCGCGACGCAAAGAGTGCTCAGGAAGGTCTTATGTCGTGTCGTGCGAGCGATACTTGCGTGAGCTGTCGGGCGGCAAGCGTGCTCGAGTTCGACTTACATCAGGCCCAGCGTGCTGAACCAGAAGGCCTCGACAAGAACCACCAGGAAGGTGACCACAGTCATGGGGATGCCCATCTTCATGGCTTCCTTGGAGGTGTAGCCACCGGCGTCCTTGCCCTCGCCAACCAGGATGGCCAGGTTATGGAAGGGCAGGATGTAGTGGAGGTTGATAGCGGTGAAAACGATCAGTGCAACGGCAATAGGCGTTACGCTGGTTCCCTGAATAAAGGTGAGGAACGCAGGGACGCAGATGCCCAGGCCGGCCATAACGGAACCCATGAACATGTGGATGACCATGGTCAGAGCGCAGACGAGCAGCGCGAAGAGGTAAGGGTTCGCAGGAACGGTGCTGGGAAGCACGACGTCTGCAATCCAGGCGTTCATGCCGGTGGCGCCACCGACGGAACCGATTGCCATAGCGGCGGTCAGGAACATGAGGGTCTTGATGTCAACCGAGCTCCAGGACGCGGGAGTCAGGACCTCACCGATGACAGGCATGGCCATAAGGACACCGATAACCAGGGTGACCCAAGCAAGATAGTCGCCAGAAACAGTAAGCCACAGGGCAATTGCGATGACGAGCCACACGATGGTGCGGATCTCTTTCTCGGAGAGCTTGCCGAGAGCGGCCTGCTTGGCGAGAACCTCCTCGCGGTCGTATACAAGCTCCTTGGAAGGCTTGAAGAGAGCAAGGGCGAGAACGATGGTGCACAGGGTTGCAACAACCATGGGGAGGCTCATGTAGATGAACCAGTCAACGAAGCCGATGGCGGCACCGCCGTTGGCACCATAGGAGGCAACAAGCGGGTTGAGGGTGGAGTCGCCGGTCATGAAGAACATGGAGCAGGGCACGGCGGCGGCAAAGATCAGGAAACCGAGCTTGCCGCGGTCGTCCTCACCGTAGCCAGCGGACTCGGCAATAACCGAGACCACAGCCAGGATCAGGAATGCACGGGGGAAGGGGTGCGGAATGAGCAGTGCAAGAACGAACGTCAGGGCAAAGATCGAGAGGATCAGCGACTTGGCACTCTTCACGAACTTGAGCATGAACGCATACGCGATGCGCTGGCCGAGACCGGAGTCCTTCACCGCACCAGCGATGAGGTAAGCACCGACAACGATCCACATGGTGCCCTTGGTCCAGGCACCAAATGCGACGGCGACGGTAGCGGCCATGCTCGGCACGCCATCGGCGTCGGGGACGACCTGCATGAGCACCAGCAGGGCGCAGTAGAGGATGCCGGTGTAGCCGGGCTGTGCGACACCGCACGCCCACATCACGACGGCACCGAGCGAGAGAGCCAGGCAGTTCTTGCCGCCCTCAGAGAGAGCAACGGAACCGAAGCTGTCCAGGGGAAGAACGAACTTGATCAGCAGAAAGACGACGATCGCCAGGAAGAAACCAATGTAGCGCTTCGTCAGAAACTTATTCTTTGCAGCTGCCATTTCTTCACCCTCCTTCCTTTGTCATGCGCCCCCTACCTGATAGGAGCGCTTGTACACGACGATTGAAACGTTGCGCTGTGTAGCTGGAATACAGTCAAGAAATTTGGTGAACTCGGTGCGATGAACGGTTTTCAACGACCGATAAGCGGTTTAGCACGGTGCAGCGCGCACGTTTCTCTTTACACACCGTGCAGGCTCCGCTCTAGAACTTGACCATGACTTGAATACAGCAAAAGTCCTGTTGGTGGATATCGTTATAGGACGTGGTATCGAGCAGACAGAAGTCGAAGGCATTGCCCAGAGGCTCGAAATTATGATCGTTGAGCCACTTCATAAGCCGCTTGGCGGCATAGCCCTGGTATGGCATGCCCCAGTAGCTCATGCATGTATAGAGCCCCTTAGGCAGCATCACCACGTCGGATAGCTTTGAGGAATCCACACCGGCGGGCACAACGGTAAAGGTCGCCGCCGGGCGGTACACAAGCTGACCTTCGTCGCCGCGCTCGCCCTTTACCTCGGTGAGCATGGTGCCAAAGCCGTCTACAGGAACGCCGTCTTCCACCGCACGGAGCTTTTTCATGCTGCGCATGAGTGTGGGATGCAGCACCTCTCGAGTCACATCGGAATGAGGAAAGCCTTCGGCGACCACCAGGCGCTCATCATACTGTTTAAGAATGGGGGTGTCGATCACATCGCGCCAACGCTCGACCGACTTGTAGTACCTAATGCGTTGATCGATAAGCTCGCGCTGCGTGTCAAGCTGACCGATGCGGCGGCCTATCTCCGCTTTACGTGCTACAAGGTAGTCGATTAAGGCAGAGATATTGCGCGAATCTATGATCTCGGCGATCTCCTTGAGCTCGATGCCCAAATCTTTAAGCAAGCAGATGAGACGCAGCGTAGGAATCTGCGTAGGGAGATAGAAGCGATAGCCATCGTCATTGACCATCGCGGGGCAGAACAAGCCAATCTTGTTGTAATAAATTAAGGTTTGGCGGGTGAGACCAAACAAGGAGGCCATCTCACCAATTGAATACCAATGTGACTCAGCTTGAGCCATGCTCATCATTCCCATCGAGATAGAATCGATGGCGCCCTGCGCGCGACGCGCGGACGCTCTGCCTGCGCTGGGCGTTTGCACGAGCTTCAGGCACGCTCGATTGCTAACCAGCGATGGGTTGTATTAGGGGCTATTGTAAAGCGAACAATAACGCGCGGACACCCGTTTCTCGACGAGCGGCGCGTTTCCCTCAGGCAACGGCCTGTAAAGCCGCTATACACTCAACCAAGACAATATGCTGGGCTTTTGTTGCATATATATGCATAAGAACCTGCATCCGGTCACCGAAAAGCGACCGTCTGCAGGTTCTCAGATGAGGGCTGACGCGGGGGATTCTTTTGACAGCTCGAATCCAAAGGAAAAGCGCCAGCGCGAAAAGCATACATGAGCGGGTGCGCCCGCACAAACATGAGACAAACGCACCCGCAAGATTCTAAGCCTCGAGACTACAGAAGAGGGAGTTAGTCTTCAAAGCCCGGAACCCAATGAGAGGCATCGACATCCATGAACTTGGAGCGCTGGAAGCGATGCTTCTGGTCATAGGGTACCGTGCAGTCGAAAATCGTCTTGCAGGCGATGCCATGATCGCGGATGGAGGGGTCGCACGTAGGATCGTTCGACGGATCCAACGGGTGGCAACGAACGCCCGGAATAGTAATGACATCGTGATCGGCCTGGAAGCGGGTGTTCATAGCCCAGATGACATCCTTGATGTCGAACGGATCGACGTCCTCGTCAACCAGCCATACGTGCTTGAGCTCAGGGAACGCCGTAAAGGCAATGAGCGCGGCCTGACGCTGACGGCCCTCGTCAGAAGGAATGAGCTTCTTGAACTGGATAACGGCCATGTACTTGCCACCGCCGGGCGTAGCAGCGTAGACGTTTTGCACGCGGCCGGGCATGGCTTTGTCGACCATGGAGAGAATCGAGGCCTCGGTGGGAATACCGGCCATGGAGACGTGCTCCTCGGACGGGCCGATGACCGTCTGCATGATGGGGTTCTTGCGGGTGGTGACAGCCTTGACCTTGATGATGGGGAGTGCCGCCTGAGCGCCACCGGTGTAGCCCGGGAACTCGGGCATGGCCTTGCCGGACTCGGAGTGCTGGTCTTCGCGAACACGAACGTCGGGAAGCAGCTCGCCCTCGATAACATACTCGGCGTTAGCGATGCACTTCTCGGGGATGGTCAGGCAGTCGGCCATCTTGACGCCCTCGCCACGAATGGCACCGGCGATGGTGAGTTCGTTGAAGCCAAGCGGCGTGGTGGGCGGCTCGAAGCAGGCAGCGATCTCGATAGCAGGATCGACACCGATGGAGATGGAGATAGGCAACGGCTTGCCGGCCTTCTCGGCCTTCTCGCGGAACACGGTGAGGTGACGCGCGCCCGGGACGAAGTACATCGAGATCTCGTCTTTGCTCTGCAGGCACAGACGGTGAATCGTCACGTCGCTTTCGCCCGTCTCGGGATCGGAGGCGTAGCACATGCCCATCGTGATGTAGGGGCCAGCATCCTCTTCGGTGTTCGTGGGAGCGGGGATGAGCTTGCGAATGTCGAAGTCGGGGTCATCGGCCTTGTAGACAACCTCCTGGCAAACGGCTTCATTGGCTCCCACATTCTGCACGGGAATGGGGTTCTTGACGGCATCGTTAAGCAGGAAGCCCAGGCGCCTGGGGTCGCAATCGAGCAGATGGCCAACGCGCGTACGGCTGGCAAGCATGCCAATAGCCACGCGAGCGCCCGGATGGCCCTTAACATTGTTGAAAATCATGGCCGGGCCCTCTTTGGTGGGACGCATAACGGTACCGCCCGCACCGATATGACGGTACACGCCAGAGAGCTGAGCGCGAGGCTCGACCTCGACATCGGTCGTGACCAACTGACCGGGAATGGTTTCCAGAAGCTCGACAGCGCTGCGGAAATCAGTAACCTTATTTGCCATGTTTACCTCCAATGCAAAAGGTGACCACTCGTGTGGTCCGTTGATTGAAGTGTAGGGGCGTATAGTCGCTGTACGTGCAAGCCACGGCCTGAAAAAGGGTTGAATAACGCCGTTCACCTGCAAAAATAAACCGTTAAGAAGGCGCTTTCACAAGGCGCGCACAGCGCCCGGCGTCAAGGGCAGCGTCTTAACACAAAAGAGCGCGGGACCTCTCGGCGCCGCGCTCCAAGATCAAAAACGCTGTGGTTAAACCCACCCGTAGTGACAGGCTATTTCCTGCAGCAAAACTCAATCAGAGCATCATCTTTGCGAGCAAACATCACATCCTGCTCCGGCGTATCCTCAAAGGGACCGAGGATGACCTCGTCGCACCAGGCGGCCGCCTCGTCGAGATTGTCCGTTACAAACGCTACATGGCGATGCGTCTTCATGATCTCGGGAGCAGGCGAGCCTTCCTCAAAATAGAGATACTCGACCCCGTCCGGAGAATCGGCAGGATTGGAAACCCATAGCTTCATGGGTTCCGCGTTGCGCATGCCCTCACGCTTCTCTGCCACGGGCACACCCGAATGATCGAACGAAAGCTTCATGGACAGACCTTCCCTTCTCTATTCTTGGCAAAGCTCGGCAAGCTTCGCACGAATATCCGCATCCTCAAGCGCCAGACGCGTCCACGGGGCGAGCGGCTCGGGATGACCCGCAAGATAGGCGTCGATCTCGTTCAGGCGCACCTGGCGCACCTCGGAAATCTCCTGCTCGTTCACGCACAGAGAACCCGCATCGATGCTCGCGGCGAATACGGCGCACCACTCGCACTCGCAGTTGCCGTCGCCGTGGTCCTCACGGTACACGATGTGCCCCAGTTGCTTAAGCGGAGCCTGATCGGGCGTAAGGCCACACTCTTCCTGCAGGCGACGCGCGGCTCCCACCGCGAGCTCCTCCCCCACTTCGGGATGGCCGGCACAACTATCGGAAAGCACGCCACCCCACAGGCGCTTGAGGGCACTGCGTCGGCACAGCAGCAGATGGGCGCCATCGCCCGTGCCCTCTACCAAAAACGTCTCGAACGCCTGGTGTAAGATACCCTCTCCCGCATGGGCCTCGATGCGATCCACGGGACCGATTACGCTACCGTCCTCATGCACGGCGAGCACCTCGTCAGCTTCATCCCACGTTGCACGCAGCACGCGAGTCACATGCCGCTTAAGAGCATCGATGAGCTCGGCCGTGGTATCGAGAACGGTCTGCAAGTCGTCCTTGCTCGCATGCTCTACATGAAAACCCGTAGAGCAGGTACACGGCATCTTGAACTCGGTAGCGAGCGCAGCGCAGATATCGTGCGCCGGGATCTCGTCACGATGACAGGGCACAGATAGGATACTCACCGTAGCAGTTCTCCCCGGCTCGGGACGCGGAATAGCCTGCGCCGTGGCGCCCAGATGAGCATACTCGGGCGAGCACGCATAGACGATAATGCCGCGCGGCGTGACCGTCACCACGGCCTCCAGAGCGAACTTGCCCTCGCCCACGCGAACGTTTGCAGTATGCATCTTGCTTTTGGGGGCCTCTTTCATGGCGCGTCCTTTCCGATACGTTCTACCTGGTATTAATTTCGACTATATACCTGCTATACGTTCAAGGGCACCTTCTATGAACGGCATCTCTTGTCTCGGGTTCGGCACGCGAACGAGCCTGCCAAACAGATTATCGTCTATAAAAATGCCGCAGGGCACAATGCCCCGCGGCTCGATGGTACTGCTGGCGCAATTGTTGTGCGGCCGCTATGCTTGATTTACCAACCGCACTAGCGCGCAGCGTCTATAGGGAAAGCGATCAAGAAAACGGTTTCCGGCCTTCAAACACGCCGCTATCTCCGCCTACTTCTCCAACGGTGGGATAGGAGGCAAGATAGGCAGCTTGTCGATGTCCTCAGGCTTGATCTTAAAGCGGTCGTGAACTACAGGATGCTCCGTGGAGCGCCAGGAATACTGGCAAGTAGTGCAGCCGTAATACTCCCAAACACCCGGAACGGGGCTGGTCGAGATGGTCTTGATGGTTTCGCTATCGCAACGCGGGCACTTCATGTGCTAATCCTCCTTTAAAGTGATTTCATCGGGGTCAACGGCGGGCTTATTTGTTCTTAGCGGCCCACAGCTCAGCGAGCAGCTTGGCATAATCCGCCGTCTCAGCGGGGTCACTAAGCATCTCGACTTCGCGCGTGACCGGCTCGGGATCGATGGGCGTCGTAGCATCGATGACGAGCTTTGCGGTGATGCCGGGAATCTCCTCGGTAGGATTGAGCGTCATGCCCGGGCAGTTAGGAATGACCTTGACGTCCTTGTCCGGACGTACGCGGGTGGAAAGCGCCCACATGACCTGGTTGAGGTCGAACGGGTCCACAAAGTCATCGACGACGATCACGTTGTGCGCGTACTGGGCGCCATGCGGTGTGCTCATGATACGGAATGCCGCCGTTGCCGCCTGACCACCATAGCGGGGCTTCATGGAGATGATCTCGGTCATGCCGTGGGTGTACATGGCGTTGACCGCCACGACCTCGGGCATATCCCTCTGAATCTGCTTGAACAGCGGTACCGAGGTGTTAAGGGCAACCAGGTAGTCGCACTCGGTCCAAGGCATGCCGATGTAGAGGCTCTCGAAGATGGGGTTGGTGCGATAGGTCACATGCGTGATCTTTGCCTCAAGCTGACGACGAGCGCCGGAGACGGAACCGGTGAACTCGCCGAACGGACCCTCGATCTTACGGACGCGAGGCTCGATGTAGCCCTCGAGGATGACCTCGGAGCCGGCAGGAACAAAGAGATGCTCGTCGGTATCGGCACGAACGATCTCGGCAGGCACGCCGTCGTTCAAGGCGCCCACGAACTCGTACTCGTTTTGCTCGTGTCCGATGGGCGTGGAGGCCATAAAGGTGACGAGCGGGGCGTTGCCCAAGGCGATGGCGATGTGCAGAGGCTCATTGCGGGCCTCGCACTTCTTGAGGTGAACGGCCATATCGTGGGACGGAATAACCTGGATACCCAATGTATCCTTGTCCTTAACCTGGATGCGATAGGTGCCCACGTTCATCTTATTGAAGTTATCTGGATCGTCCGGATCGGCAGAGACCAGCGCAAACTTGGAGAAATAGCAACCGGCATCCTGGTCGTTGATGCGATAGAGCGGCAGCAGGTGGAACAGGTCGATGTCGTCACCAGCGGCGGCATCAAGCGTGTTCTCCTTGCAGGGAGCCTCCTCGCGAGAAAGGACCTTGGGCTCCACGGGATAGGCATCCCAACGACGATTGAGCTCAAAGAACTGCTCCTTGGTGGGAGTGTTCTTGTCCATGCCCATCATGAGGGCGTGGTTTGCCCAGGAACCATGAACGTTGGTAACGATGCGCGTACCCTCGGGATAGCCCGCGATGTTGTCGAACATCACGGCAGGACCGTTTTGCATACGGGCAGCAGCACGACAAGCGGAAGACACGCCAGGCTCGGGCAGCACCTCGTCGGTGACGTGCAGAAGCTGGCCCTCCTCCTCAAGCGTGTCGAGGAACGAACGCAAATCTTGATAAACCTTGGTCATGTGTACTCTCCCATCCAAAGGGGTCTACGGTACCCCTATGTAATCGCAGCGAGAGTGACCTGGAAATTCATGGTTGTTCTGCCGCTATTCCAAATCCGGCATAACCCTCATATTGACGAACCCGTTATGAACGATTTGGAATATCGACTGTCTAAAGTGGGAGAAAACAAATGAATCTGTGCGCTCTATCATGAAGACAAGCGGACTTGATTGGCATCAAAGGAGGCAGCATGGACTTCAAGAAAATCGAAGCGTTCCTATGCGTAGCCTCCCAAAAGCAATACACCGCGGCAGCAGAGAAGCTCTACACCTCGCAATCAGCGCTGTCTAAACAGATGAAGCAGCTCGAATCAGAAATCGGCACGCCGCTCTTTAAAAAGACGAGCACCGGTGTTGAGCTCACCCAAGCCGGCTGGGAGTTTTACTACTATGCCCGCCACGCGCTTCCGGAACTCCAAAACACGCTAGCACACATTGAAGCCTGCAAAGGACGCACCAAGGCATTCATCCGATTTGGATCCCTGCCATTTGTCGAGGACTATGGCATCAGTGATACGCTTTGCTCCTTTTGGGCCAAGAACCCTGGCGTCCAAATTGAGTTTTCCGAGCGCAGCCAGGAAGACCTTATCTATGCGCTGCAGCGCAACAAGCTCGACCTTGCCATCGTTCGCCTCGACATGCTCGATCATTCACAGTTCTCAACGCGCAAGATCTTAACCGACGAGCTCGTTGTCGTCTTCAACAAGCACAATCCCCTAGCGCATCGCAAGAGCATCGATCTTGAATCCCTGCGAAATGAGCAGTTCATCCTCCCTACCGAACGCAGCGACCTTTCGCAGGTATTCATCAACGCTTGCAAAGAACACGGATTTTATCCCGACGTGCCGCTCACACACTCGCGCCACTGGATGCTGCTCAAGGCGGTGCAGCGCAATATGGGCGCCACCGTCATGCCGCGCGGCATGGCAACGCCCATCCACGCAAGCGATATAGTCTGCGTGCCCTTTGACGAGCCCATCGAGACAACCGTCGGCTTTGCTTGGCTGCCCGGGGTCTCCCTCAGCAGGACGGCAATGGAATTCGTCGACTTCGTTTGCACGAGCTATAACGAGTAGGGCCAAATTAAATAGTTCCGAAACTCTCTTTCAAACCGAGCGTTTCATCTTGTTCGACGGATACCACATGGCCGGAATATCGTTGCGCACAGCGCTCGATGCGCGCGGCCCTTCCATACGAAAAAGGCCGCGAGAGCATCTGCCCCCGCGGCCCGATACCGCTTGCCGAAACGATGGGCATGCCTGATTTACCCATCACCCCAGCCTCGGATGAGGTGCGACCCCCTTTTGGTCTCTTAGACCTCCAGCGGCGGAACCGGCGGGATCACCTGAAGCTTGGCAATCTTTTCGGCATCCAGCTTAAACACGTCGTCGACGTGAGGGGTCTCAGTAGAGCGCCAGGAGTAGAAGCAGCGATCGCACTGATACACTTCCCAAACGCCTTCGATAGGCGACTTGGCGATCGTCGAAATCTGGTCATGTTCGCAACGCGGGCACTTCATGGTTTTGTCCTCCTTTAGGACGTGGTTTACCAAGCTGCCGTCTGTGGGCGCGCTCAATTCACGCGCCCAGTTACGGCAAAGAGAGGAACGCTTACTGCTTAGCGGCCATCAGATCGGCAATGATCTTGGTGTACTCAGCGGTCTTGGCGGGATCCTTCAGGAGCTCGACCGAGCGGGTAAGCGGCTCGGGATCAACCGGCGTGGTGGCGTCGATGATGAGCTTGGCAGTCATACCAGCAACTTCCTCGGACGGGTTGAGCGGCATGCCGGCGCAGTTGGGAATAACCTTGACGTCCTTGTCCGGGCGCACGCGGGTCGAGAGGGCCCACATAACCTGGTTGAGGTCAAACGGGTCAACATAGTCGTCAACGAGGATGACGTTGTGGCAGTACGGCATAGCGTGCGGCGTGGAGAGCAGCTTGAAGGCAGCGCCCGTTGCATGACCACCGTAGCGAGGCTTGATGGAGATGATCTCGGTGAAGCCGTGGGTGTACATAGCGTTGACGGAAACGACCTCGGGGAAGCCCTCGTCATGCAGCTGCTTGTAGATAGGCACGGAGGTGTTGAGCGCCATGAGGAAGTCGATCTCGGTCCAGGGCATGCCCAGGTAGATGTTCTCGAAGATCGGGTTGGTGCGATAGGTCACGTGCGTGATGACGGCCTCACACTGGGCACGGCAACCAGAGTAGGAACCCGGGAACTCGCCGAACGGACCCTCGCAGGTGCGGACGCGCGGATCAATGTAGCCCTCGAGGACAACCTCGGCACCGGCGGGTACGTAGAGGTGATCGTACAGATCGGACTTGACGATGTCGGCAGGCACGCCGTTGTTCAGAGCGCCCACGAACTCGTACTCGTTCTGAGTGTAGCCAACGGGGGTGGAAGCCATGAAGGTCACCAGCGGAGCGTTACCGAGGGTCACGCAGATGGGGAACTTCTCATTCTTCTTCTCGGCCTCGGCGAGCTGCTTGGCGATGTCGTGCATGGCCAGGCACTGCATACCGATACGGTTGGCACCCTTGACCTGGATGCGGTAGGTGCCGACATTCATCTTGTCGAAGTTGCCGGGATCGGTGGGGTCGCCGGTAATGATGGAGGCCTTGCCGATGAACATGCCGCCGTCCTGCTCGTTGATGCGATACAGCGGAAGCAGATCGAACAGGTTGACGTTCTCGGCGCCGTCGATGACGTTCTCCTTGCAGGGAGCGTCGTCGTGCTCAAGGACGTTGGGCTTGACCGGGAAAAGGTCCCAGCGGCGGTTCAGCTCGAGGAACTGATCCTTGGTGCTGGTGTTCTTGTCCATGCCCATCATGAGAGCGTGATTTGCCCAGGAACCGTGAACGTTGGTGACGACGGTGTGGCCAGGGCCATAACCCTTGATGTTATCGAACATGACGGCAGGGCCGTTGGTCATACGGCTGGCGGCACGGCCGGCAGAACCGATATCCGGCTCGGGGAGAACCTCATCGGTCACGTGAACGAGCTGGCCCTCCTCCTCGAGCGTGGCGAGGAACGAACGAAGATCCTGATACACCTTTGACATGAAAGCTCCTTTCCGAAAGCTTCCGAACAACGTGGCTTCAGTTTCACATCTCGCAACCGTTCGCGCGATTCCCTTGCGGAAGCACAACTTTCCCCAGCGGAATAACCCATGCATGCGGGTTTGAGTTATTCCATTTAGGCAACGTCATCGGCCCCACAACGACCCATTCATAGAAAACAATCCGTCCACGCTGGACTTTTTCGATACCATAGATTGTGCAATTTTCCTTATAAGAAAAATACGAATAACGAAACACATTTAAAAGGAGGTTTGCAGTATGGATTTGAGAAAACTCGAAGCGTTCCTCACCGTCGCGAATACCGGTAAATATACCGACGCCGCCGACAAGCTGTTCATCTCTCAATCGTCCCTCTCAAAACAGATGGCTCAGATGGAACGTGAACTGGGCGTCAAACTGTTTAAGAAAACGCGCAACGGCGTTGAACTCACGCAGGCTGGCTTCGACTTCTACTCATATGTACGTAAAATGCTTCCGGAATATCACCGCGCTGTCGATCGTCTCCAAATGTATCGCGAGGGCGGCACGTACCCTCTGCGCATCGGTTCACTTCCTTTGGCGGAAGAATACGGCTTTGCAAACGCCTTCAGCTCCTACTGGGCGCGCAATACCTCGGTTCAGATCGATTATTTCGAGCGCAGCCAGGAAGACCTGATCGACAAGCTCGATCGACACAAGATTGACCTCGCCCTCCTGCGCATAGACATGCTCGACCCCGATAAGTACTCCTATGTCCCCCTTGTTCTCGATGAGATAGTCATCGCTTGCTCCACCAAGCACCCGCTCTCGGCCCGAGAACATGTGGGACTGGCAGAACTTCGCAACGAGGAGTTCATCCTTTTGGAGGAGAAGTCCGACGTGACGCAGATCTTTCGTCGGGCCTGCGAAAAACCAGGGCTTCTACCCCAATGCGCCGCTACATCATTCACGCCATCGCATGCTCATCAAGGCCGTGCAAAACAATATGGGCATCACCGCGCTGCCACGCCGCTTGGTATCGACCTACCTGGCAGACGACCTTGCCATCGTGTCCCTAAAGCAACCGCTCTACTCCACCCTTGGTCTTGTATGGCTTGCCGACGAGCCACTTACGCCCATCAATCAAAAGTTTATCGACTACGTCTGCACCGACTTCAACGTCAATAGCGGATTGGAAGGGTAGCGCTCCGGGCACCTTTGCCCCCATCGGAGCCGGTTTGTGCCCCACCGCCACAGCCCTGTCTGATTCGGAGCGCACCCCCTGCTAAACATGACAAACTAAACCCGTGGACTTTTGCCATGTTTATCGTCTGCGGCATCGATTGAATGTCTACGCCAAGCGGGACAAGACCGAGCATGGTCTTGTCCCGCTTTTTGCTGCGGATGGTTTGACATAGACCACGCGTCCCATCACCATACCCATGGACAACACGTGTGAGAGGAACCACCCATGGCAGCAGCTCAGCCGCAAAAAATCAGAATGATCGCCGGTCTTGGCAACCCGGGCGAGGAGTATGCGCAAACGCGCCACAATGCCGGATTCAAAGCGATCGACGAGCTCGCTCGTCAGGCAAACGTGACGTACTGGAAAAACCAGGCCGGAGCCGAAGTCGCCTCCATCAAGGTTAACGATGCCGAGGCTGAGGGCGGCAAGCGCGAAGTGATCCTGGTAAAGCCCCAGTCGTACATGAATACGAGCGGCGGCCCCATCTCCAAGCTCTGTGCACAGTACAAGGTGAGTGTCGAAGAGCTGCTGGTAATCCATGACGAGCTGGACATCCCCGCAGGTGACGTGCGTATCAAAGTAGGTGGCGGGCATGCCGGTCACAACGGCCTGCGCTCGATTATCGACAAGATGGGCAGCCGCGACTTCAGCCGCGTGCGTGTGGGCATTGGCAACCCTCCGGGACGCATGCCGGTGGCAGATTTCGTGCTCAAGCAGCTGCGCTCCCGCGAGGCGGAGGATTTTGACGAGACTCCGGCTCGCGCCGCCGAGGCCGCAGCAACCGCACTCACCCGCGGCGTGATCTTTGCGCGCGACCACGTGAACGGCGCCGCCGCCAGCAACGGAAAGCACTAGGCAACCTCCACACTCGGTCTTCTGCACAGTCGTCATCATCTTCTTTTGTTATCCTTGTATAACTTTCTCGGTTGAAAGGTCTCCTTCTCCTGTTTCGATATTAGTTAGTCTCTACTAACTAATATCGAAACAGGAGAAGGAGTTCTATGAAAGCACCATCGAAGCGCTTGTCGGGAGTACTTGCGGCAGGAGCCGTCGCCCTTGCCGTTGTGAGCGGAACCGTAGGCGCAGCGCTCGTCCTCCCTACACCCGCCTTTGCGGCAACGACCTCAGCAAGCGAGCTTGTTGTCGATGACAATTACCCCGCCCTTTACGGCTGGATCAAGAACAAGCTCAACGACGCAACGAGCATCAAGATCTCAACGAGCGCTTGCGGCGTCTCGGACAATGGCAACGGCACGACCGTCATCCCGACCCAGGTTAAAAGCATGACCGGCTGGCAGCAGTATCTTTGGGAGAGCGAGGGCAAGGCGTACGATCGCCAGCTTGGCTATGCAAGCAGCTACGAGACTCTCACCTTTGCCTCCGGCTCCACCACGACGCTCAACCATCTGACGCTCAAGCTTCTCGATGATCACCTGGTTATCCCCGCAGGCGCAAACATCACATTCAAAAACTGCACGTTCAAAACGGCGACCATCCTGAATGATGGCCAGGCAAGCTATACCGGAACGACAAAGGAACCCGTCAACAAAGGCAAAGCCCAGAGCAGCTTTGAGGACCTCGGCATCGTTGCGAGCAAAACCACCCTCAACGACGCCGTGCACGGCCACGCGTTCCAGGACAAGGTTAAGCTCACGCTGAGCGAGACCAATGCGAAGAAGGCCACGATCAGCGCCAGCATCGACCAGGCCGATTCGGGGCTCACCGCCTCTGTAGACGGCAGCACGGTCACGATTTCCGGTACACCCGCGGCATTCGGAACCTACACCGCCACCATCACCGCTGTCGCCCCGGATGAATCCGGAAACGGTACGCAAAGCAAATCCGTAACCGCAAGCATCACGGTGCACCAGGATTACACCTTTACGGTGGAAGGAACCCTCGACGCCGTTCGCACGGGACAGGGCGACTACCAGGACAGCTCGAACCACGAACTCACCGTCTATGTCACCGACGAGACCGGCAACAAGCAAAGTTACTTCGACTTCTCATCCACAACAGAGGGCAAGGCGTATTCCCTCAGGCCCCAAATCTCGCCCGAAGGCGCAGGTCTTTCCGCCACGCTTTTCAACGCCGGCGGCAAGGCGACCGTCACGCTTTCCGGCACGGCGGGAGCCGCGGGCACCTACCAGGTTGGCGCCACGGCAACGCTCGGAGACTACACCTTTGACACGAACACGGTAGAGCTGCGCATCTATAGCGGAAACGAAACGTTCGCAAGCCAGATCGCTGCGCTCTCTGGCAACCCTGACAGCTGGGATATGGAGCCCTACGAGATCGACCGCAGCGATAACGCGACGATTCCCACGTGGCTGCACCACATCTATGGCTCCCACACAAGCGGCCTGTACGGGCAGATCGGCAACGCAACCGATGCCGCGGCAAGCGATACCCTCACAATCCCCGCTGGGGCCGACGTCACGCTCGAGAACATCAAGATCAACAGCTCCGTCAAGATTGTCGTGGAAAAGGGCGGCAAGTTGACGCTCACCGACTCCTGTGCCTTTGGTCCCATTGAAGTCAACGGCGGCACGCTCACGCTAAACCGAAGCTCTTCCGTCACGAATACCATAACGCTCAACAACGGCTCCACGCTCAAGGATTCCGAGGTCGTCTCGCACGCTCAATTCCTCACAGACGGCCGCAAGCCGACGCCTGCCGCACCTGCGCAGGTAGTGACCGCCAACGGTATCGTCACCTTTGAGGGCACCAACGTCATCAAGGCCGACCAAAGCCAGATCGGCCTCAAGGTCACGGGCACCGCGCAGATTCCTGCAGGGTCCAATCTCACGGTGACCGGCGGCAACGGCGGCACTGCGCCCGGCAATGCCGCAAGCGCCATCGAGCTCGATCACGGCGCCATCACCGGAGCGGGAGCGCTTACGGCAACCGGCGGTTCCTACGAGGTCGGAGGCAACGGCGTTCCCGCCACAGCGATTACGGGAACGGGCAAACTTTCGACAGGCACGCTCACCCTCACCGGAGGCGACGCCGATACCATCTACAACAGCGCAATCGACGGAGCCGATGCAGGCGTAAAGACCGTCACCGTTACCACCAAGGCGAACAAACGCCAGATTGCAGGCGGCAAGGGCGTAAACGGTGGAGCCGACGGCAAGGGCGAGGAATCCCTCACCATTGATGACTCCGACCTCGGCTCCGACCGATAAGCCCAACAACAACGCAAATGCTGATGCGGGTAAGAACGGCACCACTGTAAAAACGGAAAAGCGGACAAAGGGCAAGAATGCACTTCCTGCCACGGGAGACAGCGCAGCTTTAGCAGCAACGAGTGCATGCATCGCAGGAATTACCGCCGCAGCGGCAGGATTAACGCTCGTGCGCAAGCGCAACAAGTAACGCATCGTTCGCACGCAGATACAAGTTCACGAAGCGGCCCCGTCATGGGGCCGCTTCCTTTTGCGGACATGCCACCCCCAACACACGAATCGAGCCCTGTCTCCAACCCCTCGTCAACCCTTACCGTTGACGGCAGCGTTGCACAATAAAGCACCCGGCAAAGCTATAATTGAGCACGGTATGCACAAAGGCTCAAGATGCCAGTGGGCCAATCGCCCGGCCCCGATTTGCGCGCGCATACCACCGCAACACAGTTGCAATTGAAAACGGCAGTTACCTGCGTATTTCTGCCGCTTTCACAACAATAGAGAGGGGTTCTATGTACAAGATCCTTGAGAAAACGCAGTTCTCGGAGAAGGTGTTCAAGTTCCGCGTCGAGGCGCCCGCCATGGCCAAGCATGCACATGCTGGTCAGTTTTTGATGGTCCGCGCCAACGAGTGCGGCGAGCGCGTGCCGTTCACCCTTGCGGGCTGGAATGCCGACGAAGGCTGGGTCGAGTTCATCTTCATGGTGATCGGCAAGACTACCGAGATGCTATCTGCCTACGAGGCCGGCGACGCCCTGCGCGACGTCACCGGTCCCCTGGGTGTTCCCACCGAGATGCCCGACGGCCCCTGCGCCGTTATCGGCGGCGGCGTTGGCCTGGCCATCGCCTTCCCCGTGGCCAAGCATCTGATCGAGACCGGCCACGAGGTGCACGCCATCATGGGCGCTCGCACCAAGGACCTCCTGCTGCTCGAAGATCAGTTCCGCGAGCTGCTCGACGACGAGCACATCCACATCACCACCGACGACGGCTCCTACGGCGAGCAGGGCGTAGTCACCGCTCCGCTCGAGCGCCTGCTTGAGTCCAAGGCCGTTACGCAGGTCTTCTGCGTAGGACCCGTGCCGATGATGAAGTTCTCGGCCCTCACCGCCGAGAAGTACGGCACCCCCATCACCGCCTCCCTCAACCCCATCATGGTTGACGGCACCGGCATGTGCGGCTGCTGCCGCGTCGAGGTCGACGGCAAGACGAAGTTCGCCTGCGTCGACGGCCCCGATTTTGACGCCACGAAGGTCGACTGGGATGACCTTCGCGCACGTCAGGCTGCATACCGTACCGAGGAGGGCCAGTCCCTCAAGGCCTATGAGGAGGGGAGCTGCGCATGCCACAAGTAAATGGCCGTTTTGTTCCTGATATGAAGTCGCCGCGCACCCCGGACAACGAGGAGCCGGCAGCCGAGCGCGCATGCGATTTCCGCCCCGTCGACAAGGGTTTCACCGAGGAAATGGCACTCGCCGAGGCCGAGCGTTGCATGGATTGCAAAAAGCCGTTCTGCGTCGAGGGCTGCCCCGTTAACATCAACATCCCCAAGTTCATCGAGCAGATTCGCGAGAAGAACTACGGTGGCGCTCTGGATACCATCCGCGAGGAGTCCATGCTCCCCGCCATCTGCGGCCGCGTGTGCCCGCAGGAGAACCAGTGCGAGGGCAAGTGCATCCGCGGCAAGAAGAGCGAGCCGGTGGCTATCGGCCAACTCGAGCGCTTCGTGGGCGATCAGCCCGAGCTTGCCTCCAAGCCGGCTATGAAGCCCAAGAACGGCAAGAAGGTCGCCGTCGTGGGCTCCGGCCCCTCTGGCATCACCTGCGCGGGCGAACTTGCCCGCAACGGCTTTGACGTCACGGTGTTCGAGGCGTTCTTCACCGGTGGCGGCGTGCTGGTCTACGGCATCCCCGAGTTCCGTCTGCCCAAGGCGGTTGTCAAGCGCGAGATCGACGGTCTCGAAGAAATGGGCGTCAAGTTTGAGTACAACTCCGTCGTGGGCAACATCGCCACGGCCGAGGAGCTGTTTGACGAGGGCTTTGACGCGCTCTACATCGCTACGGGCGCTGGCCTGCCCAAGTTCCTCAACGTCCCCGGCGAGAACCTGCCCAACGTCTTCTTCGCAAACGAGTACCTCACCCGCGTGAACCTGATGAAGGCCAACAAGTTCCCCGAGTACGACACCCCCACCAAGCACGGCAAGAACGTCGTTGTCTTTGGCGGCGGCAACGTGGCCATGGACGCCGTCCGTACCGCCAAGCGCCTGGGCGCCGAGCGCGCGATCATCGCTTATCGCCGCACCGAGGACGAGATGCCCGCCCGTCGCGCCGAGCTGCACCACGCCAAGGCAGAAGGCGTCGAAGTTATGCCACTCGTCTCCCCGCTCGAGTTTATCGCTGGCGAGGATGGCACCGTGTGCGCCGTCAAGGTCCAGAAGATGGAGCTTGGCGAGCCCGATGAGTCCGGCCGTCGTCGTCCCGTGCCTATCGAGGGCGCTATCGAGGAGATTCCCTGCGACGTTGCCATCTCGGCGATCGGTACCAACGCCAACCCGTTTGCCTCCAAGATCGGCGGCAAGATGGAGCTCAACAAGTGGGGCTACATCATCGCCGACGAGGAGACCGGTCAGACGACCGATCCGCGCATCTGGGCCGGCGGCGATATCGTGACCGGTGCCGCCACGGTCATCCTGGCCATGGGCGCTGGCAAGAAGGCCGCAGCCTCCATCACCAAGAGCCTGCTGGGCGAGTAATCACCTACAGCGCTAGTCATTAAACGGCAAAGTCCCCGTCGAGCACACGCCCGGCGGGGACTTTTGCTAACGGATCGAATTCGCTTAAGCAAAATTGAGCGTTCCACTGCTTGCGGCGCTTGGAGACCGCAGTACCGGCGGCAAACAGGGTAGCGCCGGTAACGCGCCCATGGCGGCGATTGTCATACCTGCGTCGTCCCCCGTAGCGGGAAGGTCTTCTGTAGGCGCCTTGGGCGCGCTGTCCCTAGTTGACGTCTTTAAAGAGAGTCTCGACCATAATCTCCAGGGCCCGAGCTGCCATAGCGGGCTCCATGGAGGGCTTGGCCTCACCCGTTATCGCCACCTGCTCAGAACATTGCGGGACATGAATGAAGTCGACCAGCATGCCGGGATAGTACTGCTGCGCAAAATGACGCACGCTGTAGAACAGATCGTTGCAGCAATACGTGCCCGCAGAATAAGAAACCGCCGCAGGTATACCCTGCTCGCGGCACGCCTTCACCATGGCATAGACCGGCGCGGCGGCAAAATAGGCGTCGGGACCTCCCACAACCACAGGTTCATCGTACGGCTGGAACCCCTCGTTATCTGCAATGCGTGCATGGCGATGGTTGATAGACACGTACTCGGGCGTCACCTGAGCACGACCCGCGGCAACGCCTATGCACAAAACAGCATCGGGCCGCTCCCGCTCAATGAGTTCTTCGACAATCCGTGCGGCATCGCCAAACACAACGGGCACGCACTCCGCCACAACATCAATGTCTGCCATACGTTCCGGCAAGCGACGCACAGCCTCCCATGATGCATTGATGCTGTCTGCTCCAAATGGCTCAAACCCCGTAACGAGAACTTTCATCCAATCCCTTTCGACAAAAAAGAGACGCCCTTCGCGCAAGAGCAAAGAGCGTCCCCATTCCAGGTGATATGCCGATATGCAACGCGAGGTCTATTCGGCAGTCTCCGGAGCAGCAGGTGCGCCCTCCGCCTCGGCGGCAGCACGTGCCGCAGCCTCCTCGCATACGCCAAGTTCGCGCAGCTTATAGCGGTATGCAGAAGCGATAACCTCGACGCAGCCTTCGCGACCAAGCTTGGCACGATTGACCACAATGTCTTTGCCGCTCGTCATCTTCCATTTACCGCCCGAATAGCGCTTGTAGAACGCCTCGCGCATCTTTTGCATCTGTTTGACGAGCTTGGCGCCCTTCTTCTTGTTAAGACCGCGCTTCTTGCGCACAATCTCAACACGGTCCTCAAAGGGAGCCGTCACCAGCACAGCGATGTGATTGGGATTGTTACGCAGCAGGTAATCGGAAAGACGACCCTCGATAATACAACTGCGCGTAGCGCCCAAATCGACAATCACCTGCGACATGGATTTGAACAGTTTGTCCGAAAGCGAGCGCGAATCCACGCGGTCGGGCAAAAAGGCCACGTTGTCCATAGCAAGCTGCTCGTCGTAGGCTGCCATCTTGTCGAGCGACTCGCCCTCACGCATGGCAGAACGGACCAACAGCTCGTTGTCATACAGAGGAATGCCCAATTCGCAGGAGAGCATCTTGCCAATCTCGTGGCCCTCGGCACCAAAATCGCGAGCGATGGTGATAACCACCGGCTGTCCCGCTCGCGTAGCCTCACGAAGAGCGCGACGCTGATCGATCTTGTCCTTGATAACCGCCATCGGTCTTCCCTTTCACATACGAGAGGAGCCTAAATTAGGCCCTTCGGGCAAATCATCCAGTCAAAACGCTCGGCTACGCAGCAACAACGCGACGCTGATATGCGCGAACGATGAGCGAAATGCCAAAGTTCAGCACGAAGTATAGCGCGAAGGTAAAGCCGTAGAGGGCAAGTACCTGCGAGAGGTCGGAAGTCTGAGCCATAACAACTTTGGTCGAATACATGAACTCTGCCACGTTGATGCCAGCAAGATACGACGAGTCCTTGATCACCGTGGTGCACTGGCTAAAGAGCGCCGGGATAATGATCTTGAACGTCTGCGGCAAGATGATCAGGCGCATGGTCGAGAAGAATCCAAAGCCCTGCGACTGCGCAGCCTCAAACTGGCTTTTAGGAATCGCGTTAAATCCGCCACGGATAATCTCGGCCATAACAGCAGAAGTGAAGACGGTAAACGCCAGCACAGAGATCATGACGTCGTTGCCCTTGACCGTGAAGTAGATAAAGAGAATCCACAGCAGGTTAGGTGTGCAACGGAACAGCTCGATATAGGCGCTCACCAGCAACGAGAGCGGGCGCAGCTTGCCGGTGCAATACTGTTTGACCATGGCGAGCACGGTGCCAAAGACAATCGAGAAGATGATGGCAAAGAAGGAAATCTCGATGGTCTTGGCAAAGCCGAGCATGATGAAGCTCAGGTTGTCTGCATTGAAGATCTGCATCCCTTAGGCCTCCTTTGCAGCAACATCGGTGATACCGGGGATCACCTTGGCGCGGGGACGACGCTTGGAGCGACGCTCGAGCCACTGAACAAGCATGGCCAGCGGGAAGCAGATGATAAAGTACATCACGCACGCGAGGATATAACCCTGCAGGTAGCCATAGGTAGAAACAAAGCCGTCGGCGTTGTACATCAAATCGCCGCCAGCGATAAGGGCGAGCACCGAAGTGTTCTTGACCAAATTAAGCGCCTGATTGCACAACGGGGGCAGGATAACCTTAAAGGTCTGCGGCAAGATGACGTAGCGATACGCCTGCACACGGCTAAAGCCCTGTGAAAGCGCCGCCTCCATCTGACCGCGCGGCACCGATTCGATACCGGTACGGATAACCTCGGAGACATAGGCGGCGTGGTAGAGGCCTACGCCCAAAAAGCCCAGGGCAAACGAGGAGATACGCACAGGCGATGCCGCTCCGGTGACGGACTGGAGCAGCTGGGGGCCCGCCATGTACATGAAGAACACCTGGACCGGCAGCGGTGTATTTTGATAAAACTCCACGTAGATGCGGCTAATAGCACGCAACACACGCGAACGCGTGGTGGAAAACACACCGAGCAGGGTGCCCAGGATCAGCGAGAGTGCCAAACCGGCAACTACAACCTGCAGCGTGACGAAGAAGCCATCCCAAAAGCTTCCCATCTCGCTAAAGGTCATCTCCCATCGCATGGAATCGAGGAGTCCTTCAAGCATGGCGAGAGTTCCTTCCTAACTTACGAACATATATCGCCCGGACGCGCTGGCGCCCGGGCGATCAAATGCCGTGCAACGCAGATGCGTTCAGCACAGCAACGGCATCACCTTAGAGCAGGCCCCACTTGGAGATCTCTTCGTCAATCCAGCCGTCCTTCTGGAGTTTCTTGACGGTATCGTCGACGGTCTTGGACAGGTCGCAGCCCTTCTTGGTGGCCACGCCGTACTCCTGGGCGCCGAACTCAATCTCGGGCTGCAGCAGCTGGCAGTCGTCGGTGGTGTAGGTCTTGAGCGTAGAGCGATCCATAGCAAAGGCGTCGACATTGCCGGCGTCAAGAGCGCTCTTGATGGACGGGTAGTCCGGGAACTCCTTGAACTCGGGAGTAACGTCGATCTTCTGGTCCTCGAGCATCTGCAGAACCAGGTCCTTGGTGGTAGAACCCTGGGAGACGCCGATGATCTTGCCGTCAAGGTCGGCCATCTTGCTCATACCGGAGTTCTTCTTGATGAGGATGCCCACGTGGTCGGTACGATACGGAGTCGAGAAGTCCCAGCTCTTCTTGCGCTCCTTGGTGATGGTGTAGGTAGCAGCGATGATGTCGAGCTGGTCGTTATCGATCAGCGGGCCGCGGGTCTTAGGCGTGACGTCGGTGAACTCGCACAGCTCCTTCTCGACGGCCTCCTCGTAGGAAACACCCAGGACAGCAGCGGCGATCTGGTAGCAAAGGTCGATCTCGAGACCCTCGTACTTCTTGGTCTTGGCATCCAGGTAGCCATAGCCCAAAACGTCCTTCTTGACGCCGCATTTAAGCTTACCGCGCTCCTTGATGGTGGCGATCTTAGAATCGCTGCTGGAGCCAGAGCCCTTGCTACCGGAACCGCAGCCAGCAAGCGCACCCATGCTGGCAACGCTCAAAACGCCCAAACCGGCTACCTTCAAAAACTGACGACGAGACATATCCATTGTTGGTACCCCTTCCCTGCGATACGCAATTCATGGCAACGCATGCAGCCATGGCGCCGAACCCATACTCGGCATATCTCGATGCGGCGGCTATACCGCATGCGAAAACAAACTAGTGGAGAATCTTGTCCAAGAACTCACGGCAACGCGGATTCTCGGGATTCTCAAAGAAATGATCGGGCGTGCCCTCTTCCAAAATCTGGCCATCGTCCATAAACACCACGCGGTCGGCCACCTGACGGGCAAAGCCCATCTCATGGGTGACGCAAATCATGGTGATGTTCTCGTGAGCGAGCTCGACCATGACGTCGAGCACCTCCTGGACCATCTCGGGATCGAGCGCAGAAGTAGGCTCGTCAAAGAGAATGATGGGCTGCTTGGTGCACAGGGCGCGGGCGATTGCAACGCGCTGCTGCTGGCCACCGGAGAGATTCTGAGGATACTCCCCCGCTTTTGCCGCCAAGCCAACGCGCTCAAGCGCGGCCATGGCGATCTTGTTGGCCTCTTCCTTGCTCTTCTTCTGGAGCTTGATAGGGGCCAGCGTCAAGTTGCCCAGCACCGTCATGTTGGGATACAGGTTGAACTGCTGGAACACCATCGAGGAATACTTGCGGGCCATCTCCAAGTGATTCTTCTTGGTAAGCGGCGTGCCGTCGATGATGACCTCGCCAGACGTGGGCTCCTCAAGAAAATCGACGCAGCGGATGAGCGTGGATTTACCGGAACCGGACGGACCGATGACAACGAGTTTCTCGCCAGCCTTGACGTTCAGGTTGACATCCTTCAGGACATGCAGGTCCCCGAAGTATTTGTTGAGCCCTTTGATCTGGATCATATCGGACATGGACGAGTTCCTTCCTTATCTGCCATCGAATCGGGACGCGGCGCATCCACAAGCAATACTGCTTCGCGGCTCCATCCATTCTACGGTTGGAAAAAACCAAGCGCTCCGTATAAGGGGGCGCTTGTTCGATTCGAAATCGAGTTGTTACAAACGGGCAACGGTAGAAAAGGCGGTTTTATACGAATTGGTGGGTTTTATGCCCGCTCTTTACGTACTTGATACATAGCACCTGGTATACCGCTCGAATTCTCCATCAAGCTAAAGAGCCCGAGGATATGCCTATGCCAGACGAGAGCCAACCTCTTTTGCTGCCGCCGGTTTATCAAAATTGCCACCGGTACGGCGGCCGAGCTCGCCCATCACACGGCCCATATCCTTCTTGGCGGTAGCGCCCGTCTCGGCAATGACCTCTTCGATCAGCGCTACGAGCTCTTCGCCCGAAATCTGGCGAGGCAGCAGGCTCTGCAAAATCTCAACCTGCTCGGTAAGGGTCTCGGTGCGCTCGGCGTTGTTGGCCGCCTTGATAGACATATCAAGCGTCTCGCTCGTCTGCTTGATCAGACGCTTGATCATGCCATTCACATCTTCCTCGGTCACGTCGCGGCGCTCGTTGACCTCGATGTTTTTCACCTCGGCCTTGACCTGGCGAATGATAGACAGACGCGTCTTGTCCTTCGCCTTCATAGCGGCGATCATTTCTTTTTGCAACTCTTCGTTGGTCATCGAAAACCCCTTTCCGATAAACGAACCCGCCGTTTGGGCGGGCTCGCAGGTAAACGTACAGTTGTTGCGCGCAACTACTCGCCCGAAGTCGAGGAGGAGCCGGTGCTTGGCGTCACGCCCTTAAGGCTCACATTATACGGAACCTCTTTGGGCATGTCGTTGACTTGGATGTCGGCCTTCTTGATATAGGCGTCCATCCACTCAGAGTACGCCGTGCTCTCCTTCTGGGTCTTGAGGATGTTCTTGACGTAGCTCACGATCTTCTTGGGAACCTGATCGATCGAGGTGACCGACTCGTCCACGTGGAAATAGTCGGTGCACTTGATGATGTGATAGCCGTAGGAAGACTCGACAAGCTGGCTCACATCGCCCTTGTTGAGACCGGAAAGGGCCGACTGATACTCATCGACAAAGCTCGTGAGCTTATCCCAACCCACATCGCCCTTGTTGTCCTTGGACCCGGTGTCCTCGGAATACTTGCTCACAGCATCGTCAAAGGAAATCTCGCCGGCGTTAATCTTGTCGAGCACCTCCTGGGCCTTCTCCTTGACTTTTGCCTTCTCTTCATCGGTGGCACCCGAATTCACCTTGAACAGGATGTTTTGGGAGCGGCGAGCGTCGTTGTAGGTAGAGAGGTTGCTGTTGAGATAATCGATAACCTCCTGGTCGGTGGGGTCGGCGGCCTTGGCGACCTTTTCCTTGAGCTTGGTCTGCTTAAGGGTGCTCTCGAGCTGCTGCTTGTAGCTGTCCTTGGTGAAGCCAAACATCTTGATCTGGTTCTCGAACGCCTCCTCGCTCTCATAGTTTGCGGCGGCATCTTTCCAAGCCTGCTCGACATCTTCATCGGTCACTTGGACGTCGTATTCTTTTTCGGCCTTCTGCACCAGGTACTGGCGAGCCAGGGAGTCGATCACACTCGCGCGATAGCTCTCGGGCGTCATGCTGTTATCAACCAGGTATTGAGCCCACTTCTTGTCGGTGTCATAGCCGCCGGAAGTGCGCACGTTCATGATTTGCTTGGTCACGGTGTCCTCGGTAATATTCACGCCGTCGACCTTGGCAGCAACACCGCCGGTAAGCGTATACGATTCCTTGTTCTGGCTCTGGTTGATGATGCCAGAGCACGCCATGGTGGAAACGGAGAGAATCATCGCTGCGCAGCCGATGGCAACAAGCAAAATCTTGACACCCTTGGACATGCGCGTCTTTCGAGCGCGGGCGTGCACGTCCTTCTTGCGCGGTGCCTGAGTCTTATCGGCGGGCGTAGGCGATTTCTTTTTCTGCTGAGCCATAGATACATCCTTATCGCGCCTGCGCTCGCGGGCGCGCACAATGGTTACTACCTGAGTTTTCCTATTGTCTCATAGATACGCCCAGCTCAGAAAAACGTGACAATACCGAATGCCTTAATGCCCCTTACACGCAAAACCCCTGCGAGCGCCTGCTCACAGGGGTCATAAAAGGGGGCAGCTAAAACCTGTTGGTCAAAACAGGAAACGGATGCTACTCGAAGTACTTGGTGATGGCGTCGATCATGCTCTGCTGCGTGGTCTGCGCGAGGATGTCGGCCGTCTTCTCCTTGTCCATGAAGATGTTCATAAGGTTCTGCAGCACGGCAACCTGGCCGCCGTCACGCAGAACGCCCAGGTTGATGATGAGCTCGGCAGGAACCTCGTCGCCCATGCCCGCCATAGGCTGGAAGACGATCGGGGTCTTAGGCTTGATCACCGCGATATAGGGCTTCTCGATGAACTGAGGATCGGTGTGAGGAATGGCAATAGCAGCAGCCTCGGTGTGAAGGCCGGTGGGGTAGTTCTTCTCACGCGTGGAGATGCCATCGTACCAGCCGTCATTGATGTTGCCACGCTTCTTGAGCTCGGCACCAAGCTTGGTGAAGAACTCGTCGGTGCTCTCGGCCTCCATATCGAAGAAAACCAGATCGGGGCTAAACAGCTCAGTATCCTTGCTTGCCATGTTCTCTCTCCTGTCTTGTTGACATGTGCGCTGTCTCAAAATGGGCAGCGAGACAGCTTAGCAAAATAGATGATAGCACAGTCAACATCATGCAAAAGTTGTACAGCAATTTACATACAAGTGTAACAAATGAACATGCCCGGCAAACACGTTATGCGAGTTTCTTGCATGCCCTCTCGCCAACACAAAAGCTCCCCAACCAGTCCCTCGTATTTAAGAACAGGTTGAGAAGCTTGTATGGGTCAAGTCGATTGAGGCGACAAGCAAGAAACGCTATGCGGCGGACACCGGATCGATAGCCACCTTGCCGTCGGCCAGCACATGAACGCGACCATCGGCGAGCATCTGCACGGCCTCAGGATAGAGCACGTGCTCGATATCGTGGATGTGAGACTCGAGCGTGTCGACGTCCCACTCCTCCTTGATGGGCAACGCGCGCTGAGCGATGATGGGGCCGCAGTCGTACACCTCGTTTGCAAAGTGAACGGTCACGCCCGTCACCTTGACGCCACGGTCGAACGCGTCTTGAATGGCATGCGCACCTACAAAGCTCGGCAGCAATGCCGGATGCAGGTTGACCACACGATTCTCAAACGCCCGAAGCATCGGGGTGCGGACCATGCGCATGTAGCCTGCCATCACCACATACTCCACGCCGCGCTCGAGCAGAGCGTCCACGATCTTTTGATCGGCAGTGACGGGGTCGGCATAATCCTCGCGGCTCATCACGAGCGTCTCGATGGAGGCTTCCTCCGCGCGCTTGATGCCATAGGCGTCCGCGCGACTCGAAACCACCAGCTCGATGCTGGCGTTAAGGCTGCCCTCGGCAATGCGGTCAATCAAGGCCTGAAGATTGGTGCCAGAGCCAGAGATAAGCACGCCGATTTTGAGCGGCTCGACCACGGGAGTACCCGTCGGGCGCGTATAGGGAGCGGGACGGGAAACGTTCTTATCGCTCATCGGAGTATGTCACCTTGCCCGAACCCTCGACGCAGGTACCCACGCGGAAGGGCTTCTCGCCCATGGCCTCAAGAGCGCGGACCGTTGCATCCTCGTCCTCGGCAGATACGATAAAGCACAGGCCAACGCCCATGTTGAAGGTCTTGCACGCCTCGTTGGGGGCAAGCTCGGCATGCTCGGAAATGTAGGTGATGACGGAGGGCACGTCCCAGCCCATCTTGGATCCGTCGCGCTCGACCACGGCGTCGACATCTGCTGCCAGCGCGCGATTGAGGTTCTCGGTGATACCGCCGCCCGTAATGTGGGCGATGGCGTGCACGTTGGCGCCTCCGCGCAGCAGCTCGAGCACCGGCTTCACATAGATGCGAGTGGGTGCCAGCAGGGCATCTGCCAGCGAAAGGCCGCCCAGCTCCTCAAGCGGCTGCTCAAGCTCGGCGCGCTTGGCGGCCGCCTCGGGCGTGCCCGGCACGATGCCGTCGACGCCAATAACCTTGCGCACCAGCGAGTAGCCGTTGGAGTGAACGCCCGTGGAAGGCAGACCGATGATAACGTCGCCCGGACGGACGTTTGCCGGGTCGATCATCTTGGGGCGATCGACAACGCCCACGGTAAAGCCAGCCAGATCATAATCGTCCGGACGCATGACGCCGGGATGCTCGGCCATCTCGCCGCCCACAAGCGCACAGCCCGCAAGCTTGCAGCCGTCGGCCACGCCCTTCACGATCTTTGCCATGTGCTCGGCCTCGATATGACCGATGGCCACGTAATCAAGGAAGAACAGCGGCTCGGCGCCAGAAGCGAGAATGTCGTTTACGCACATGGCAACAAGGTCTTGGCCCACCGTCTCGTGGCGGTCGAGCAGCTGCGCCAGCACGAGCTTGGTGCCCACGCCGTCGGTGCCCGAAATAAGAATCGGGTCTTCCATGTCCTTAAGGGCGGCAGCGGAGAACAAACCGCCAAAGCCGCCAATACCGCCAATGACCTCGGGACGATTGGTCTCCTTGACCATCTGCTTGATGGCGTCGACCGCGCGACCGCCCTCGGCCGTATCGACGCCGGCGTCCTCGTACGTCACGTGCTTGGTATTCTCGCTCATCGGATTTCCTTTCGCGTGGAGCGGTTTAGTAACAAAAAGACACAGGCGCCAAGTCGCGGGTTGTCGCTCCTGGCGCCAAAAGGTGCATTATGCCTCGGGATGATTTTCTTCCCAGCTCTTATCCTTATCCTTCTCGACAATCGCATCGTCTGCAAAGCGCATGGGCTTGGTGAGGTTGCGCGGCTTGTAGCCTTCCATGAACTTGTCGCGGCCGAAGCTATCGGGAATAGCCACCGGATAGACTCCCGTAAAGCAGGCGTCGCAGTAGCCGCCCTCCGGCATGCACTTGAGCAGGCCCTCGACTGAGAGGAACGCCAGGGAGTCGGCACCGATGAACTCGCAAATCTCGTCGACCGTCTTATTGGCGCTGATCAGCTGCTGCTGGACATCGGTGTCGATGCCATAGAAGCACGGCCAAATGACCTCGGGCGAGTTGATGCGCACGTGAATCTCTTTGGCACCCGCACCACGCAGCATCTTGACGAGCTGCACCATGGTGGTACCACGCACAATAGAGTCGTCGATAACCACGATGCGCTTGCCCTCGATGTTGTCTTTGAGCGGGTTGAGCTTCATGCGCACGCCCATGGCGCGCAGCTCCTGCGTGGGCTCAATAAAGGTACGAGCCACGTAGCGGTTCTTGATAAGGCCCTCGCCATAGCGAATACCGCTCTCGTGAGCGAAGCCCTCCGCCGGAGGCATGCCGGAGTCGGGAACGCCAATGACCATATCGGCGTTGACGGGCGACTCGATGGCAAGCATGCGGCCCATGTCGTAGCGGCAAGCATAAACGCTCTTGCCGTTCATGATGGAATCGGGACGAGCAAAATAGACCTGCTCAAAGATGCAGTTTGCCGACTTTTCCGCCGCGGGCACGCCCTGCTCGGAAACAAGGCCCTCGTCGTTGATGCGCAAAATCTCGCCCGGGCGAATGTCGCGAACATACTCGGCACCCACGATGTCGAGAGCACAGGTCTCGGAAGCGACAACCCAGCCGCCAGCCGTAGTGACTTCGGGCACAGGCTCGTTCGCCTCGGTGCTCTCCTCGAGCGAGGGAAGCTTGGCAGCCGCTTTGAGGTCGGCCTGATCCAGGCCGCCGTCTACGAGCTTGCCCAGCACGAGCGGACGGATGCCATGCGGGTCGCGGAAGGCGTAGAGGGAGCTCTCGTTGATGAGGGTCATGGCGTAACCGCCGCGCACGAGCTCCATGGTCTTGCGGATGCCCTCGCGCAAATGGCCGGTGCGTTGGGTAAAGTAGCCAATGAGCTTGGTTGCAACCTCGGAGTCGGAATTTGAAAGGAACGGAACTCCCAGCTCGATAAGCTGACGGCGCAGCTCGTCGGTGTTCACAAGGGTGCCGTTATGCGCAAGCGCGATGATAACCTCGTTGATGGTGGAAAGGTGCGGCTGCGCAGCCTCCCAGCTCTTGGCACCCGCGGTTCCGTAGCGCACGTGTCCCACTGCAAGCTGACCGGTAAGCGTGGAGAGGTCGGCGTTGGAGAAGACCTGACCGCAAAGGCCCAGATCCTTGCGCACCATAACAGTACCGCCGTCACCCACCGCGATACCCGCCGACTCCTGGCCGCGATGCTGCAGCGCGCGCAGGCCAAAATACGTCAGACGAGCAACGTCGCGCTTTGGCGCCCAAACACCAAAGACACCGCACTCCTCGTGCAGCTGATCCCTATCTTCGTCCAGCTGCTCCGGCTCGGACACACGTCCTGCGGCGGCCTGGGCCGCATGGATGGTTTCTTGAGACATGCTATCCCCTCATGACTCTATGCGTTGACGTTTACCAACTCATTATACGCACAGGTACGACGGCAAACGGACGGCAACGGAGCCTCTCGAGAAGCTTAGAAAAAAGTCCGCACCCTCAAACGAGGATGCAGACCAATGTTTCGATGCGAATGTAAGCACGGGGCCTTGGCTTGTTACTCCTGGCGGCGCTTGAACACAACGACACCGGCAGCGATGCAAATAACGGCCACAACCGCAACTCCACCGATGATGATCATGGAGTTGTCGCCCGTCTTGGGTAGGAATCGACCAGTAGGCTTCTTGCCCGTCTGGGTCTTGTCGGCAGGCTTGTTGTCGGAAGGCTTGTCGGAAGGCTTGGGCGCGGGCTCGTCCTTCTTCCACTGGGCGTAGAGCGTTACCGGGGCGGAAAGCTCGACCTTCGCGCCAGCCTCGTAGCTCGTGCCGGAACCGTCTGCAGCCGTGTTCCAGCCTACGAAGGAATAGCCCTTGCGCACCGGCTTATCGGCCGTGACCTCAGTCTCGGTAACGTGCTCGACGGTAGCGAAATCGACAGTTTGCTTATCCTCGGAGCCGTTCAGGTCGTAGGCGAGGTCGTAGGCCTTCTCCTCGACCGGGTCCTTGGTATAGCCGCAGTACTTGCACTTAGGGGTTCCCGTACGAGTCCAAGTACCGGCATTGTCAGAGGCCCACTCGGTGTAGGTGACATCGTAGGCCTTGTCGTGCTCGCCGTCGGTGTAGGAGTGGGTCTTCATCTCGCCTTTGGACGTCTCGCCTTTTTTGGACCACACGAGAGTGCCGTCAATGTAGACATCGGTGCGGCCGGTGTCGTTGCCCGACTTGCCACCAAAGCCAAAGAGCTGCGAGCAGGTAGTGATGTCGCGCGCATCCTTAGCATAGTTACCGGTAAAGTTAACCGTATTGGTACCGGTAATGTTGAGGATGTACTTGAAGTCCCCCATATTAGAGTCGTTGATGTTCAAAGCTTGCTTGTGGAATAACCAGCTGGTTTCCGAGTTGAACGTACAGTCGTTAACATTGACGATGATGTTGTTCTTGCCGGCACCGTAATCGGTGTAGACGTTGATGACCTTACCGGTTGCGTTAAAGGTGCACGTGTCAAACGTCATGGTAGGGGAGCTGTAGGTCCACAAGGAATAGTCTCCACCAGGGGCGTTGAACGTAGTGTTGTTGAACACCGCGGTCTTATAGCCCCAGTAGAACGTCTTGCCTTCAACGATGCAGTTATCGACAACGGTGTTGTCGATGCGGATGAAACCAAGGTAGTTCGCATGGGCAGAAAGCATCTTCATGTTCTTGAACGTAACGGTGCCGGCGCCGTCAAACGAATAGTCGCCGTTGTACTCGGTAGTTTCGTGCTTTGGATCGGGAACCTCGGGACCAATGCGCCACGATGTCTTATCGGTACCGGAACCCTCAAACGTAAGATCCTTGCCCTTGGTGTGGCCCTCGGAGCTCACCTTGTAGAGCGTATAGTTACCCTCGGGGAGCAGGATGGTCTCACCGCTTTTGGCATCAGCGGTAGCGGTGGCAAGATTCTCGTAGGTCGCGCCCGTCTCCTTATTGGTAATCTTGGTGACAGTCGCTCCGTCGGCATATGCTGGTGCAACAAAGGCGCCCAACGAAAACGCCAACGCACATGCCACTATGGCGATGGAGCGGACCCCGCCCGCATCAGTTGTTTCATATCCAATCACTCCAACTACTCTTTTGCATGCTAAACATGGCATATTACGCCGCGCATATTCGCATGACATTTATATATCAAGGTCATTTTGCCACAGAATATGCCGCAAGGTGTCGCGACAATCAAGTGTGACCGCTCATTTTGCGGCCATTTCCCTATCGCTTGTAGTTTTGCCACGTTTGTTGTGCAAAAAGGTGCAAAAAACGCCTCCCCCGGCGCATCTCAAAGACCCGCGTGCGAAACTCTGATTCGAAGCCCAAAGCCTCCCAAACCCAGCAGCCGCCTTGAGAGCCATAGCAAATGGAGGAACCTAGGAGATGAGCCCCGCCCTTCGCGCGGCTTCGATGACCCCATCGCCGCTCTTGGTAACGCAATAGGTGTTTTCAAGCTGACCACCGTTCTTCATGCAGTTGGCTCTCACCGTCAGATAGCCCGCCTCCTCGCACGAAGCAAGGGCACGACGCGCGGTGTCGAGGCTCACGTCCAGCTCGTCTGCAAACGAACGAATCGACGCGCTCACGCCATGGCTCGATGCCCCACTGCGCTTTTTTACCAGTGCCAGCACATGAACGTCCCGATCACGAACTACGATATCGACGGGTACCGTGAGCGTTACTTTCCTAGACATGCGTCACTCCTCAGCTGCGTTTTGGCCGCCATCCAACATGCTGCAAAACCCCGAGGAGCGAGAGGACGATTCAAGGTGGCGTCTGCCAATCGACCCATAAAAAGCAATTGGTCTAGAGAAATCGTTGAGCTACAGGTCGATTTTGAAGACCCCCCCCCCGTTATTTAATTCGACGGTTATCATGCGGCCGACCACCGACCCTTCTCGCCCAACGTACTTGTATGCACGTTCTATGTAACATTCCTGTGTCGCCTTTTGTGATTTTAGTACACTGATGTATGCCTTTTAATTTTTAGTCGGCGAGTCGCGACGCCGCCTCGGTAAACGCCTCGGTAAAAATGCAAAGGGGCGTTGTCCCCTTTAGAGGGCTGCTGGTTTCGTACCGATTTGCAAAATGCCACTTCATCGCTAGCGCACATGCAATTAGGCCGCAATATCAAACGGACACGGCGGCATTTATTTAGCCATCCCCCAGTCGCAATTGGCACATAATCTTCATATAATAGCAATCGGTACACTACCCTTATGCAACCCGCGCACACCGCACGGAGCGCTACCTTAGATGAGCTACCATATGATTCAGGTTTGATTGAAACAAAAAGGAGCGCTTATGGCGCGCAATATGCTTGATCCAAAAATCGTCACCGAATCGGAAATTCGAGAGCTTCCCCTCTTCATTAAAATCTACGGCGGACTCTGCATCACCTCCGGTGTCATCTCGATTCCGGTCTACCTGATGTTCTTTGGCTACATTGCCCAGCAACTCATTCAAAACCCCGACACCGTGACCATCGGTGCAAACCCACTTGTAGCCCTTGTCATCGCCATCGTCGGCATCTCGTTTGCCGTACTCGACACCGTGGGCCTTATCGTTTTTGGCATCTCGCTCATCAAGAATCGCAGACGCCACGCTGCACGCTGGTCATACGCGCTTATCGTCGTCACCATCATTCAGATCATCATCGATATGATGCTTAGCGGTATCGGGTCGCATCTCATCCGACCTGCCGTACAGCTTGCGATTCTCATCGCCCTCTCAATCACCGTCGACCCATCGCTTCGCCAGGAGCGCGAGCTGCAGCGTCGCCTGCGCAACATGATCAATCGCGAGGCCGCACGCGATGCCATGCTTGGCCGTGACGAGACAGGCGAGGGGTTCATTCGCCTCAACTTCTTCAATCTGTTCTGGGTATTTGTCGCATGTAGCGTTATTGGCCTGGTGCTTGAGACCATCTGGCATATGGTTGTGGTGGAGCCGGGTGTTTATCAAGATCGAGCCGGCCTCCTCTTTGGCCCGTTCTCGCCTATCTACGGTTTTGGCGCCCTGCTCATGACGGTGGCGCTCAACCGCTTTTATAAAAAGAACCCGATCATCATCTTTATGGTGAGTGCATGCATCGGAGCGCTTTTCGAAGTGGCCGTCGCCTGGTTCTTGCAGATATCGTTTGGTGTTGTTGCCTGGGACTACAACCACATGCGCCTCTTTGGCATGCCCGATCCTATCGCCGTGCTCTTTGGCGGCCGCACCTGCACGATGTTCGCTGGCATCTGGGGCTGCCTGGGTCTCGCATGGATTCGCGTGTTCTTGCCGCGCTTGCTCAAGCTTATCAACCGCATCCCCTGGACCTGGCGCTATTCGCTTACGTCCATCTGCACGCTTCTCATGCTTATCGACGGCGTCATGACCCTGCAATCGCTCGACTGCTGGTTCGAGCGCGTAAGCGGCCTCACCCCGCAAACGCATATCGAACAGTTCTATGCCGCTCATTTTGACGACGATTACATGCAGCATCGCTTCCAAAGCATGACGATCACGCCGCAGGATACCAGTCGCGTGCTCAGCGCCGAAGACAGTGCCGCCTAAAACCCCAGGCCGCTCGTGCGACAATAGTCCATGTGACAAAAGTCCTCAGAGTTGTTTTGTCACCTGTGTCGATGGCGCAGGGTCCATCGCGCTGGTTTGACTCGGGATCCGGACCAAACGAGTGGCGGTTATTCATTCGTTTGCGGATGAATGGCGGCTTTTGAATCGTTTTTGGGCTCCATGCAGCGTCCAATTGCACGTTCTTCCGCCACTCATTTCAAAATGCACGTTCTTCCGCCACTCATTTCGCAATCTTGGCAGTTCCGGAAAACGAACGCGCCCCACATTGCCCATCGTCACGTATCGCCCATCGCACCACGCCGCCTATCGCCCAACATTGTTCATGATCATCGCTCGGCAAACGTTCAAAAAACGGAGATGCGCTTTGCAGCACATCTCCGAAAGTAGACGAGTGGCCCAAAACGTGGGCATCCTCGATTCAAAATCCCAGTTCGCCGCGACGAGGGCTTGCGCGCGTGCGCCGACACGACATCGCGGGGAAATCGGTGCAAAATGCGAAACCCGTCGACGGCTTGCGCGTGCGGGGGCGCGGCGGCAAAGTGCCCTAGTTTGAAGAGCTCTGTCCCTCGGCGCGCGGCTGTGCCTCCACAACCGTGCACACCATGGCGGCTCGCGTGGTACGCGGGATAATCTCGCCCGCACAGGTCACGAGCGTAAGAACCTGTTTTGCCTTCTTGACATCTTCCCCCGCGGTGCTCGACTTCGCCTTTGCCTGGCCAAGCATATCTTCAAGATACGCGGTGAGCGTCTTATCGGACGCGTCGAAGTTAGTGCGGCGGGCGTCGACATAGGTGTCCTCGACCTGCGCGGTAAACATCGGCTTGAGCACATAGGTGGTATCGCGCGTGATGTAGTACACCTTGCCGATTTTGTCGAAATCACCCTGATTGAGGGTATTGTCAATTGCCTTGAACATAGAGCCGTCGTTCATATGATGGCCGTAAATGGTGGTTTGCTCGTCCACCAAGCCCGGAGCCGTATCGTCCATGTCCATGAAGATGGTGCCCGAACCATTGCCCGAAGCATCAAAAAGCCTGCTCAGATATGTTGTATTGTTGCTAGTCTGGACCACGGGGTAATTGATCACCGTGCCCGGGACATAAATCCAGCCCACAATATCCGGATTGATCTGCGCCAAGGCGTTGAAGTCCACGCTGGGCACCTCATCGCCTTCATCGCCCTTGACGGCATACTGCTCAAGTTGCTTATAGCATGATTGCGCCTCTTGATAGCCCAGCTGAGCCTTGATGAACAGGCCTCCGGCAACCAGCAAAAGGGCTATACCCACAATAATGAAGATGAGAGGCAGTATCTGCTTTTGCTTGCGCGGGGGACGATTATCACCGCGACCGCCTTTGGCTCCACGCTCCGGAGTGCGAGGCGGCACAGAACCGCCGGCGCGGACCGGGCGCGGCTGCTTTGCGGAAGAGTGATGCGTGGAAGCGGCAACCACAGGGGCAATTCCCTTCGGGGATGTCATCTGGTTTTGTGAGGTCCGAGGTGTCTGCACGGGAATCCGAGCAGTAACAGCTGCGGCGCCATGGGGAGCCGGCGCGGTGGCGGGAGACACGGAACACACGGCAGGCGCGACATGCGCCGGCATCTCTTCTGGCTCGGCAATCTCGGGATGATACGCAAAGGGGTCAAAAGCCGGAGCCTCTGCAGGAGCGGATGCCGGGGGCTTTACCTGCGGAGACTGCGAGGCAGCACGTGCCGAAGAAGCCGACGCCGTCGTGCGCAGAGCGGGTTGCTTTGCAGCGCGGGATACCGTAGCCGGAGCCGCCGCAGGCGAAGCGATTGGCTGCATGGCATGCGTGACAGAGGCCGCGTTTGCCGCTACCGCGCCGGCAGACGATGCACCGGACGTGCCGCGCGCGGCCGCAATGCGCATGAACTCAGCGGTCTCCCAAGCAGAAGGATTACTCGCCGATGTAGATGAGCGCGTCGGAAGCGTCACGGGCTTGGGCGCGATCTGCGCCGCCACCTGCGTGGCAGAAGGCTGCTCGGCCTTGGGCGACGTCGCAAAGCGCGCGCCCACAGGACGAGGCGTCCATGCAGGCTCGAAGGCGTCTGCCGCAGCCTTTGGATCGGGCGTGGCCGAAGAAGCAGCCGGGGCGGATGCAAAATGCGAGCCGGCCTTTACCATGCGCACACGCGACTGCCCCGCCACATGACGGCCACCCGGCATAGCGCCTCCTCTATCGGTATGTGCCATATCGGCCATGCTCTTCCCCATTTCTCACGATGTCGAGTTTAAGCCTCGGCCATCTCGCGCTTCATGTTCTCGATCACCGTACGATACTCGGGCATCGTGGCACCCAGAATCTGGGTGGCAAAAATCGCCGCATTCTTGGAACCGTTGATGGCAACGCAGGCAACCGGCACGCCAGAGGGCATCTGCACCATCGAGAGAAGCGAGTCAAGGCCGCCAAGATCGGAGGTCTTCATGGGCACACCGATGACAGGCAGCGGCGTGAAGGCGGCAACAACGCCACCCAGATGAGCAGCCTTGCCAGCCGCAGCGATAATCACCTTGATACCGCGATCGGCCGCAGTAGCTGCCCACTCATGCACCTTGTCGGGAGTGCGATGCGCCGAAGCGATAACCAGCTCGTACGGGACGCCCAGGCGTTCGAGCTCCGCAGTGCATCCCTCCATGGTAGGAAGATCGGACTTAGAACCCATGATGATACCGACAACGGGCGTTTTCTCTGCCATATACATGCCTCCAGATTGAGAGCGGCCGCGCGAATATCCGCGCCCCTTAACTACAACGTGTTCAGTATAGACGTGCCAAGCGATGTCGGGCAGATTGCCGTAGCTTTTCCCCAATCGTCCCCGCAAAAGCGTCTGTTATGCAACGGCGAGAACCCGCGTTTATGCACGAGTCCTCGCCGTCATCGTAGCGCCCAGCAAGGGTGCCTTACTTATTGAGTCACGATGCGATCATCGACGCCGGCGTCGGTCAATCTCAGATGCGCACGACCGATACCTTACACGTTGTACTGCGGCAAATCCTGCAGCGCGATGGCAGACATGCCCACCTCGTTGTTGGAACCGACGCCGGCGCGCTCTTCGCGCACCGCTTCGATGGCACTCACGTAGGCGTTTGCTCCCGAAAGCGCCGTGACGCAGGTCACGCCGCGGCGAACCGCCTCGGTGCGCAACAGATATCCGTCGCCACGCGAGCCCGGGCCATACGGAGTGTTGATGATAAGCGAAATCTCGCCGTTGGCAATCATGTCGCCAATGTTGGGATGCGCGCCGCCAATCTTGTTGACGGTCTCGCACGTCACGTTGCCACCGCGCAGCACACGCGCCGTACCCTCTGTGCTCACGATATCGAAGCCCAGATAGCGCAGGATACGCGCGACCGAGAGGATATGGCGCTTGTCACGATCGCACACCGAGATAAAGACTTTTCCCTTACTTGGATTGGGCATGTCGTAGTCGATAGCGAGCTGCGTCTTGGCATACGCCTCGGGATAGCTCTTGGCGATACCCATCACCTCGCCCGTCGACTTCATCTCGGGCCCCAAGATAACCTCGGCTCCCGGGAAGCGACCCCACGGCATAACCGCTTCCTTCATGCAGAACCAATCCAGGCGACGACTATCGCGAGGCAAATGAAGGTCGGCGATCTTCTCCCCCGCCATGATGCGTGCGGCGCACTTGGCAAGCGGCACACCAGTGGCCTTGGAGATAAAGGGTACGGTGCGGCTGGCACGAGGGTTGGCCTCGATCACGTAGATCGTCTCGCCCTTGATGGCATACTGCACGTTTACCAGGCCGCGCACGCCCAGCGCAAGCGCGATGCGGCGCGTAGTCTCGCGCAGCCCCTCCACCAGGCTATCGCTAAAGCTAAACGGCGGGATGCATGTAGCAGAGTCACCAGAGTGAATACCCGCCTCCTCAATGTGCTCCAAAACGCCGCCGATATAGACTTCCTCGCCATCGCACAGGGCATCGACGTCAGACTCGATCGCACCCTCCAAGAAGCGATCGAGATAGACAGGATAGTCGGGGCTGATGCGCGTGGCCTCCGCCATATAGGTGCGCAGATGCTCGGAGTCGTACGCAATCATCATGCCACGACCTCCCAGCACATAGCTGGGGCGAACGAGCAGCGGATAGCCAATGCGCGTCGCTACAGCCTCGGCCTCCTCAAACGAGGTGGCCTGACCCGCCGGCGGATACATGATCTGCAAGCGGTCGAGCAGTGCGGCAAAGCGCTCGCGGTCCTCGGCGAAGTCGATGGAATCGGGTTTGGTGCCCATGATGTTCACACCGGAATCCTCCAGCATGCGCGCGAGCTTGAGCGGAGTTTGACCGCCTAGCGTGACCACGACACCGTCGGGGCGCTCCACATCGATGACGTCCATGACGTCCTCGTACGTAAGCGGTTCGAAGTACAGACGGTCGGATGTGTCGTAATCGGTCGAGACCGTCTCGGGGTTGCAGTTGACCATGATGGTCTCAAAGCCGCGGCTCGCCAGCGCATAACTCGCGTGCACGCAACAATAGTCAAACTCAATACCCTGGCCAATACGGTTGGGGCCCGCGCCCAAAATCATCGCCTTGGGCTTATCGCAAGGCGTCACCTCGTCGGCGGCAACCGTTTTGCGCGAGCAGGCATCGGTGCGCATGAGGTTCTCGTACGTCTTGTAATGGTACTCGGTGGCACTTGCGAACTCGGCGGCGCAGGTATCGACCGTCTTCATGCTGGGAACCACGCCCAGGCCCTTGCGATAGGCGCGCACAAAGCGCTCATCGGATCCAGTGAGATACGCAATCTCGGCATCGCTCGTGCCATACTGCTTGAGCAGGCGCATAGCGTCGGCATCGATATCCTCCACGCGCATACCGCGCACGGCCTCCTGCACCTGAACCATATCGTTGATGCGGTTGAGATACCACGAGTCAATCTTGCAGATGTCGTGCACGCGCTCGACGGTCCAGCCGCGGCGGAAGGCCTCGACCACATAGAAGATGCGATTCTCGGTAGGCGTAGCGATAGCCTGCGTAAGCTCGTCATAGTTCAGCTCGGAGGCGCCCTCCTTGCCACCGGCAGAAAGACCCACATGGCCGTCTTCCAGCGAGCGCATCGCCTTGCCAAAGGCTTCCTCAAACGTGCGGCCGATGGACATGATCTCGCCCACGGCCTTCATGCGGGTGGTAAGCGTGGTGTCGGTACCCTTGAATTTCTCGAAGGCGAAGCGCGGGACCTTGACCACGCAGTAGTCGATGGTGGGTTCGAAGCACGCCGGCGTAGCCTTGGTGATGTCGTTGGTGATCTCGTCGAGGGTATAGCCCACGGCAAGCTGTGCGGCAAACTTGGCGATGGGAAATCCCGTAGCCTTCGAAGCCAGTGCCGAGGAACGCGAAACGCGCGGATTCATCTCGATGACAATAAGGCGGCCGTTCTTGGGGTTCACGGCAAACTGCACGTTGGAGCCGCCGGTCTCCACGCCAACCTTCTCGAGAATGGCGAGCGATGCCACGCGCATGCGCTGATATTCAAGGTCGGAAAGGGTTTGCGCCGGGGCCACAGTGATGGAGTCGCCGGTGTGCACGCCCATGGGGTCGAGGTTCTCGATGGAGCACACGATGATGCCGTTGCCGGCATGGTCGCGCATGACCTCCATCTCGTACTCTTTCCAGCCCTCGATAGATTCTTCCACCAGCACCTCATGAGCAGGCGAAAGCTCGATGCCCTGGCTCACAATGGAGATGAGCTCTTCCTCAGTATGCGCGATGCCGCCGCCGGCGCCGCCAAGCGTGAAGCTCGGGCGCAGGACGCACGGGTACCCCACGCGCTCGACGATGGCAAGGGCGTCTTCCACCGAGTAGGCATAGCCGGAGCGCGCCACCTCGAGGCCAATCTCGGCCATGGCCTCATTAAAGAGCTTGCGATCCTCGCCGCGCTCGATGGCGGCCAAGTCGCAACCGATCATCTCGACGCCATATTTGTCGAGGACTCCGGCTTTTGCCAGGTCAACAGCGGCGTTGAGTCCAGTCTGGCCACCAAGGGTGGGCAGCAGCGCGTCCGGATGCTCGCGGACGATAACCTTTTCCAAAAACTCGGGGGTAATGGGTTCAACATAGGTGCGGTCGGCCAGGCCAGGGTCGGTCATGATCGTCGCGGGATTGGAGTTGAGCAGTACGACCTCGTAGCCGTCCTCCTTGAGGACCTTACAGGCTTGAGCGCCAGAGTAGTCAAACTCACAAGCCTGACCAATGACGATGGGGCCGGAGCCGATGACGAGGATACGCTTGATATCGGTACGTTTAGGCATGAAAACCTCCTAGATAAACCGGTGAAGTTTGCAGCTATCGCCGGTGAGCGTGCAGCTGATGCATCGAAGCGCCGCAGGTGCGGCCACACGGGCCTATGCCTGCGTATCCACCGTCGCGGAAGCATCCTCGGAATCAAAAACCCAACCGGCAAGGCGGTCCTTGGAAATATCGATGTCCAGGTAGTCGACATCTCCATCCATCAGGCGCGCGAAAGCCGTAAAGAGGTAATGTGCGTCGGTGGGACCGGGAGCTGCTTCGGGATGGTACTGCACGGAGAAAGCCGGGCTGTCCAGCAGCTGGATGCCCTCAGCCGTACCGTCATTAAGGTTGATATGTGTAAGGCGAATGCGTCCAAAATGCTCGTTTTGCACCACGGGCGCAATGCCGCGCTGCGCCCATACGCGCAGGTCGCCGTCGGCAGGATGCTCGGTCTCGCCACCAGAGAGCTCGGGAATAAGCTTGCCCAGGCTCGGGAACACAAGGCCGAAGCCGTGATTTTGCGCCGTGATCTCCACGCGATGCGAGATAAGGTTCATAACCGGCTGGTTTCCGCCGCGATGGCCAAACTTAAGCTTTTCCATCTGGGCACCGCAGGCAAGACTGATCATCTGGTGGCCCAGGCAGATGCCAAACAGCGGCACCTTGCCAATGAGCTGCTGCACCTGCGCGTACGTCTCTTCCACGGCATCCGGGTCACCCGGGCCATTGGAAAGAAAGACGCCATCGGGATTCATTTCCAGCACATGGGAAGCCGGCGTATTCCATGGCACAACCGTAAGCTCGCAGCCAACGCGCACCAGACCCTCGAGAATGCCGCGCTTGATACCGCAGTCGTACACGACCACGCGGTACTTGGCGGGTGCAGGGGCAGCATCGGCAAATGCGTGGGCGGCCGGCAGGTCTGCGGCTGCATACGAATACTCATCTGCACAGCTCACGGTTTTGACCAGGTTCTCGCCCACCAGCGCAGGCGCCTCGGCGAGCTTTGCCGCAAGCTCCGTCAGGTCAAAGACCTCGGTCGAAATAATGCCCTGCTGAGCACCATGGTCACGCAGGTGGCGCACGAGTGCACGGGTGTCGATACCCTCTACGGCCACGATGTCGTTATCTTTAAGGTATTCGGGCAGACTTATGGAGCTACGCCAATTGGAAGGGGTGTGGCACATATCGTGCACGATCATGCCGCGAAGAGCGGGAGTTGCGGCACCGCGCTCGGTTGAGCCGGGATACGCACTTTGCACGTCATCCGGATCGATGCCATAGTTGCCAATCTGAGGGTATGTCATGGTGACAATCTGACCTGCATACGAGGGGTCGGTCAGAACTTCGAAGTATCCCTCGAGCGAAGTGTTAAAACACACTTCGCCACATGCCGTACCTGCAGCTCCGCAGGCGCGGCCGTAAAAGACCGTTCCATCTGCGAGCATGAGGATCGCGGCGTTTGCGCACCCTTTGCTGGTGCGGGACATGATTCGCTGGGCCAAATCGCTTGGCGCAGCCTTGGCAGACATGATGCCCGCCGAAAGGTTCGTGCCCATGTTCTCTCCTTTTCGGTCTCTCGGTACCGGCTTAAAGGTCATTTAGGCCTGGAGGTATTTTAGTCATCTAAGGCGACTGTGGCACGACAATTTAAAAAAGTACGCCAACAGACACATATCGACACATTAAGTAAACGGTCTTGTACGTCTGTTGGCGCGATACTCCCCTATTCGGAAGGCTGCGGTAAGACGTCGGAAGGCCGCTTCTCAGAGGCGCCACCGCGGAATATCTCGCGGCCATGCAGCATGTGTTCCATCTGGCGCTCAACGGCCTCTTCATCGATTTGAGACTGCTTGACCTGCGTGCCATCGGTGAGCGAGGACACGGAGTTCACCTGGGTCTGAATCTTATCGGTGAGTTTATCGTTCATGCCGATAATCTTGAGGTTCCAATCGATATACGTCGTGTTGGCCGATTTCTCCTTGGTCCACACAAACGTAAGCATCGCACGGCGGGTACCCGTTGCAGGCACAAAGCCAAATAGCTGGTCATGGGCAAAGTTGCCCTTATTGTCTGTGAGGGCATACACCTTGTACACCACACGGTTGATCTTCTCGTTAAGCAAGGCGTTGGTGGAGAGAGCCGATGCCTGGATCTGGGAGTTTGAAAGCAGCTCCAGCTCATTTTTTGACTGAGTGTCCACCACCGAGACCTCGACGACGCCCGTGCGCTCGTCCGCCTTGTCTACCGTAAACTGCTCCGGAAACTGCGTGAATCCGTTGCCCCACTCCACGCCGGACTGCATGGCATTGGTCACAGTTTCGTAATCCGCACACTCTGAGAGGTTTGCCGTATTCAAGCGGCGGCTCACACCGTAGACAATCTGCATACCAACCACAAACAGCAAGACACCGACGATACACAAGATCGCCGTGCGCGAGATCGCCTCGCCCGCCTTGGATCCAGAAGGGTCCTGCTCGGACAGTGGGTCTACTTTGGCACGACGAGCGCGACGCAGGTTAAGACCCACCTGAACGTCCTCACGTCTTGCCTCATCGTCGGCCTTAGTCGCATCGCCACCGCGCACGCGGCGATGCGCCAGCAGCGGGTCGATAACGCCCGAATCGTCGAGCTCAGAAAAGAGCTCTTGTGCCTCATCTTCTGTTAAGGGTGCGTTCTTAGCCATCAATGTCCTCGGGTATTACTCGGTGCGCGCCGCGCGCACGCCTTCGAACTGCATTCGATAGTAGCGAGCATACGTGCCGCCGCGAGCGAGAAGCTCCTCATGTGTACCACGCTCCACGGCCTGCCCACGTTCCACCGTGGCTATCTCATCGGCATCCTTAATGGTGGACAGACGATGCGCGATGATGATCGTGGTGCGATTGGCTGCCAAGCGCTCGAGCGACTCCTGGACAGCCTCCTCGCTCTCGTTATCAAGAGCACTCGTCGCCTCATCCAAAATAAGGATGGCGGGGTTTTTGAGAAACACGCGCGCAATAGCGATACGTTGCTTCTGACCTCCCGAAAGACGGCTGCCGCGCTCGCCTACCACCGTATCAAACCCCTCGGGCAAGCTCTCGATAAACTCGAGGATGTTCGCCTGCTGGGCAGCGGCGGCGATATCCTCATCGCTCGCGTCGGGACGGCCATAGGAGATGTTGTCGCGAATAGTGCCGTCAAACAGATACACGTCCTGCTGCACGATGCCAATGGCGCGGCGCAGACTCTCCTGCGTCACATCGCGCACGTCCTGTCCATCGATGGTGATGGAACCGGATTGTACGTCGTAAAAGCGCGGCAGCAGCGAGCACGTGGTTGACTTGCCACCGCCAGAAGGTCCAACGAGCGCGATGGTTTCTCCCGCCTTGATGGAGAGATTCATGTGATCGATAACGGGGCGAACTCGGTTTTGCCCATCGTCACCCAGCTCGCAGTCGTCATAGCTAAAGCACACATCGCGATACTCGATGGCGCCCTCCTCCACACGCAGCTCTGTCGCGCCGGGCTTGTCCTGCACGTCGGGTGCCGTCTGAAGCACCTCGTCCATGCGCTTGAATCCGGCGAGGGCTTTCTGGAACATCTCGGTCGAATTGACAAGCGTCTCGATGGGCGTGCAGAACAAGGAGATATAGAGGGCAAAGGTTGCCATGTCAACGGGGCTCAGCTCGCCTTGGGCCACCAGCCAGCCGCCCAACACGATCACAACGAAGTACAGCACGCCGCTCATGAGCCCGTAGGTAGCCGTATACGTTCCCATAGCATGGTACTGATTGACCTTAGAATCTAGGTAGCGGTCGTTGGCATGACGGAATTTGGCGCGCTCGGTGCGCTCATTTGCAAACGACTTAACCACGCGAATACCCGAGAGCGAATCCTGCAACTGCGAATTCACCTCAGAAATCTTCTTGCGATTATCACTAAAGACAGCCTTCATGTTGAGATTCTGGCGCACCATAACCACCACAAGAACGGCAGTCACCACAGTCATCGCGCCCGAAAGAGCAGGGCTGATGGTAAACAAAATCACAAACGCACCAATGACCTCGACGCCGCAGATAATGAGCCACTCGGGCAGGTGGTGAGCGCCCTCGCAGATATCAAACAAGTCGTTGACCACACGACTCATCATGTCTCCAGAGCTATGGCTGTCAAAATAGGCAAAGCTAAAGCGCTCATACTGATCGAATAGATCCTCGCGCATCTTGGATTCCATGCGCGCACCCATCACATGGCCTTGAGCCGAGACAAAATAGCGGCAACCACAGCGCACGGCGTACATGACAACAAGGCCGATGGCGATAGCCCCGAGCGACTGCATGATGGCGGCCTGTCCCCGCGTAAAGAGGCCTCCCGTCAGGCTGCGCAGGATAATCGGAAACGCCAGGTCGATGCCAGCAAGTACAAGCGCGCAGATGGTGTCGGCAATAAACAGGTGCATCTGCGGTTTGTAGTAGCCCAGAAAACGGCCAAACATACTATTTTTAGCCACGAATGGCTCCTTCCTATACAACATGCGGCGCTCGCCCTTCAAAACGGTACCGAGACGCCGAAAAGTCACGCACAATCGTCAGCTTTTGCCTACAAAGAGGAAAAAACGAACGATTCTGCGTGACTTTTAAAAATCAATCGCACATCGATGGCTTCGATTGATTCCGGATCGTCAAAACGCGCAGGCCGCGTACCTACTGTTCCACTGCAACATCGGCGTCGGAGGCAAGACGGTGCGCAATCGCATCGCAAGCAAGAGCACCCACAACGGTCTTGGCATCCTCAATCTTGCCATCCAAGACAGCGTCAATGAGCTCGGACAAAGGAACGAGGTCCACGTTGAGAAACTCGTCCTCGTCAGGACAAGCCTCATCAAGCTCAAGATGCGTCGCCATGTAGATGCGAATCAGCTCGTCTGCAAAACCGGCAGACGAGGCAATCGTCGTGAGATAACGCATGCGGCCGGCGACAAAGCCAGTCTCCTCGCGCAATTCACGCTTGGCGCACTCAAGTGGGTCCTCACCCGGATCGAGCTTGCCAGCGGGAATCTCGACCGTCACGCGATCGAGGGCCGTTCGATACTGGCGAACGAGCGCGATCTTGCCCGAATCGGTAAGAGCAACAACGGCGGCAGCGCCCGGATGGCGCACGATATCACGACTGGTCCGGCGCCCATTGGGGAGCTCGACCTCCAGACGGTTCACATCGATGATACGGCCGTGCCATGCGCATTCCTCAGAAAGAATATGCTCGTGCAGGGCGGCGTCGCGGGGGTCGTCATCGCCCAAAACAAGCGACTCCTCCTCAGGCTCCATCTCATCGACGATCGTCGCGTTATTCGAAATCTCTTCTGCCATCGTATGCGTTTGCCCTCCCTGGCTGGTTATGCGTCCCATGCGCTGCGACCCTTAAGGGCGCGCAGGCCGATGTCATGACGAAGGGTCTTCCCCTCAAAATCGATCTTCTCGCAGGCGGCATACGCCAGGTTGCGGGCCTCTTCGAACGTAGCCCCCAGCGCGGTGACGTCAATCACACGACCGCCGTTGGTAAGAATCTGACCATCCTGCTCGCGCGTACCGGCATGATAGACGGTGACACCATCCAGAGCCTCTGCATCCTCGATGCCCGTGATGACCTTGCCCTTCTCGTACGATCCGGGGTAGCCGGCAGAGGTGAGCACAACCGAGACAGCCCAGTCATCGCGCCAAGAAAGCTCAACCTCATCCAAGCGCTGCTCGGCGCAGGCAAGCATCACATCGACCAGATCGTTTTGCAGACGTGGCAAAATAACCTGCGTCTCGGGATCGCCAAAGCGTGCGTTGAACTCCAAGACCTTGGGGCCAGCAGGGGTAAGCATAAAACCGCCATACAGGCAGCCACGGTAATCGATGCCCTCGCGATGAAGCTGCTCGACGGTCTGATGCATGATGGCAACCATGGTCTCATGCTCCTCGGGCGTCACGATGGGCACCGGGCTGTACACGCCCATGCCGCCCGTATTGGGACCGAGGTCGCCTTCAAGAGCACGCTTATGATCTTGAGACGTGGCCATGGGGCGCACCATGATGCCATCGGTGAATGCCAGCAGCGAGCACTCGGGGCCGGTAAGCATCTCCTCGACAACCACAGTGTTGCCAGCATCGCCAAAGGCACCGGAGAAGCACTCATGCACGGCATCGAGAGCTTGCTCGAGCTCGGTGGCAACGATAACGCCCTTGCCCGCAGCAAGGCCATCAGCCTTAACCACCAGTGGAGCGCCCTGAGCGTTCACGTAGTCGAGGGCCGACTGCTCATCGGTAAAAGAGCCATAGGCGGCGGTGGGCACGCCGGCGCGCTCCATCAGCTGCTTGGAAAAAAGCTTGGAGCCCTCCATCTGCGCACCCTCGGCACCCGGGCCAAAGCACGGAATGCCCGCCTCGCGCACGGCATCGGCCACGCCCACAACAAGCGGAGCCTCGGGACCGATGACAACCATACCGCAGCCATGGTCTTTGGCAAACGCCGCGACGGCGGTGGGGTCGTTCTCGTCGAGAGAGATATTCTCGCCCTCCTGAGAGGTACCACCGTTACCCGGCGCGATGTAGAGTTTGCCGCAGCGGGGCGAAGCGGAAAGCTTCTTGGCGATTGCATGCTCGCGGCCGCCCGAACCCAAAAGCAGGATGTCGATGGCCTGGGACTCTGCGTTCATTGATCCTCCTTATTACCTGCCGCGCGCAGCGCAGCGATACTCACAAAAACGAATATACCCCTCCGTGGGAATTATCCGCGGAGGGGTAGGAACCATACGCCTATGCGCTACTTCCAAAAACGGTTGATAATCTGCTCGCGTTCTGCGCCTACACCGATAATCGAGACGCGCGTGTGCGCCAGGTCCTCGATAAACTCGACGTAGCTGCGGGCCTCAGCCGGCAGGTCTTCAAACGTGCGGCAACCAGTGATGTCGCAGTTCCAGCCAGGGAGCTCCTCATAGATGGGCTTGGCGTGTGCGAACAGTTCCTGATGCTCGGGCACGGACGTATAACGCGTACCGTCGCAATCGTAGGCGACGCACACCTTGATGGTATCGAACGCCGAGAGCACATCGAGTTTGGTCAAGGCCAGGTCGGTCAGGCCGTTCACGCGCGATGAGAAGTTGGCGATGGGACCGTCGAACCAACCGCAGCGACGACGGCGACCGGTAGTGACACCGTACTCGTAGCCCAGCTCGGTGAGCTTGTGGCCGCACTCGTCCGTATCGTAATCGAGCTCGGTAGGCATGGGGCCGGAACCCACGCGAGTGATATATGCCTTCATAACGCCGATCACGCGGTCAACGTTCTTCATACCCACGCCGGAGCCGGTGATAGCGCCGCCCGCGGTGCAATTGGAAGAGGTGACAAAGGGATAGGTGCCGTGGTCGATATCCAAAAGAGTAGCCTGGGCGCCCTCGAACAGCAGCGTCTTGCCTTCGTCGATCATGTCGTTGAGCAAAAGGCCGGTCTCGCAGATGTAGGGACGCAGGCGCTCGGCGTACGGCAGATACTCCTCGCAAATCTGGTCGACCGTGTAGGTGGGCAGGTGATAGATGAGTTCCAGCTCGGGATTGACGCGAGCGAGCGCGATCTCAAGCTTCTTGCGGAAGATATTCTCGTCCAGCATATCCTGCATGCGCAGACCGATGCGGGCCATCTTGTCCTGATAGCAAGGACCGATACCGCGCCTCGTGGTGCCAATGTTGTTCTTTCCCAGCAGCGTCTCGAACGCACCGTCAAGATCCATGTGGTACGGCATGATGATGTGTGCGTTACCGGAGATGCACAGGTTCTCGGTCGATACGCCATCCTTCTCAAACATATCGATCTCTTCGAGAACCACCTTAGGGTTCACGACGCAGCCGTTAGCGATAACGGCCTTTTTATCTGCATACATGATGCCGGAGGGAATCTGGTGCAGACCGTATTTCTTGTCACCCACCACGATGGTGTGGCCAGCATTGTTGCCACCGGAGTAGCGCACAACGCCATCAAAATCGCCTGCGATAAGGTCGACGATTTTGCCTTTGCCCTCGTCGCCCCACTGACCTCCGACCAACACGGTAGACGGCATCTTGACTCCTTCACGAATACAAGCGCATTTGCGCATTCAAACGTTTCTATTATAGGCGCACGTCCGCGCTATTCCTCGGCATGCTCGTTAAGCTCATAAAACTTAGTGGAGGCAGCCAGGAAGACCAGGTCCACATCGCCAATAGGGCCCGAACGGTTCTTGGCGACGATAATTCGCGTGATGCCCTCGGGCGGACGGTCCTCGCGCCCGGCCTCCTGCTCGTTGCTCGAGCGGTCGAGGAACATGACGATGTCGGCGTCCTGCTCGATAGAGCCCGATTCACGAAGGTCGGAAAGCTGCGGACGCTTGCCGGTACGAGACTCGACGGCACGGGAGAGCTGCGAAAGCGAAATGACGGGAACGGCGAGCTCCTTGGCCATAATCTTAAGGGCGCGCGACATCTCGGAAACCTCGACGGTACGGCTCTCGGCGCGACGACCCGCAGGGGGACTCACCAGCTGCAGATAGTCGAGGATGATAATGGCCTTCTCCTTGTTATGAAGCATACGGCGCGCTTTGGCGCGGATCTCGGTTACCGTAATTCCCGGTGTGTCATCGATCAAAATATCAAGGCGGGAAAGGTCTTCTGCCGCCTGGCCGATATTCGCCCACTCCTGCGGAGAAATCTTACCCGTGCGGAAATTGGACATGCTGACCTGCGCATGGGCGCAGATAAAGCGCTGGGCGATTTCCTTACCGCTCATCTCCAGGGAGAAGAACGCTACGGTATACCCTTCAGACGCAGCGTTGAGGGCCAGGTTAAGTGCGAACGAGGTCTTACCGACAGCAGGACGCGCGCCGATGATGACCAGTTGACCCTCGCGCAGGCCCATGAGCATCCGGTCAAGACTGGGGTAACCCGTGGGAACACCTGCAGCAACGCCGCCGGCCTCGCAGACCTCTTTCGCCTCGTTAAAGGCCTCGATCAAAAAGTCGTTCAGCGGTTTGTACGCATTTTTGACCTCGCGGTCGGTCACGGACAGCAACATGCTCTCTGCGCGCTCGACAACCTCTTTGGTATCGGTCGGAGCGTTATAGGCAAGCTGATTGATCTGATTGGTAGCGCCGATGATCTCGCGCAGCATGGCATCACGGCGAACAATGGAAGCATGGTGCTGCCAGTTCACGAGCGACAGCGTCTGACCCATGAGCTCAAGAATATAGGCCTCGCCGCCTACTTCTTGCAGCTTGTTCTCGGAATTGAGGTAATCAATAAGCGTGATCGAGTCGATGGGCATGCTGCGATCGTACATATCGTGCATGGTCTCGAACAGTGACTTGTTCATTGGACGATAAAAATCGTCGGGGAGAAGCTCGGTAAGCGCCTCCTCCACAACCTCACTGGAGAGAAGCATAGCCGAGAGCACGTTTGCCTCTGCGTCCGGGTTATTGGGAAGGCCCTGATGCGTCCCGCGCTCGGCAAGAGACAGGTCCATGCGCACTCCTTTTTCTCATGTTGCTTAACGTATCAATAGTACGGCACGGCGGGCGCGTTTCACGGCTCCCATGGTTTAAACATGCCTATACGTTTTATGTACAAGCAACGTACAAGTTTCAAGTTCAACTTGAAGGCACGTCTTTGACCTGCGGTAATAGCGGTTTCAACGTTTTCAACAATTATTACCTGCGCTTTTACTGAGTTTTCAACAATAAAGCTCTGACCTGCGTTTATTCATTTTTTACCAGCGATTTACCGGAACTTTATCGTTTTTGATTTGCTGGTTTTATTATTTTAGCAGGTAGAGATAGCTGTTTATACAATGCGCAGGTAGATGCCTTGCATTCCCTTGATACAAGAATGGAAATGCCGCATTCGTTCCTACTGGTCTACTCCAGCTTTTCAACAGCAGGTCAAGTGCATTGTTGTGGATTTCTCCCATATCACAGCAATGCGCGCCGTGAAACTCAAAAAAAAGAAGCGTTGCTGCCTAAAAGGATCTCGACATAAAAAAGGCTTGGAGCCCAAAACGCGCTCCAAGCCTTCATGCCATGCGACATATGCAGCGAGTAGAGTTACTCGGCAGCAGCCTCGGTCTCGACCTCGGCGACAGCCTCCTCGGCGGTCTCCTCAGCAGCGGCCTCAGGCTCCTCGACAGCCTCCTCGGCGGTAACGCCAACGAGAACGGTCACGGTAGCGCGAATCTCGCGATACAGCGCCACGGGAACCTCATGGGCACCGGCAACCTTGATAGGCTTGCCAAGCTCGACGCGCTTACGGTCGACCTCAACACCGAGGTCGGCCTTGATCGCGTCGGCGACCATGGAGGCAGTAACGGAGCCAAACAGCACGCCCTCGTCGCCGACCTTGGCGTCGACGATAACGGACTTGCCATCGATGGACTCCTTGAGCGCGTTGGCGTCGGCAATGCGGACGGCCTCGCGCTTCTCAATGTTGTTGCGACGCTCCTCGAGCTGCTTCAAATTGCCCTTGGTTGCCGCAACGGCGAGCTTCTTAGGGAACAGGTAGTTCTCGGCGTAACCCTGAGCGACGTCTACGACGTCACCCTCGCCACCCTTGCCCTTGATCTCACCCAAGAGAATGACTTTCATGAGATCTCCTTGCGGAAATGCACCACTTACGCGGTGCGCAAACGTTTATTGTTTTGCCTTCTCCACTCGAGCTTGCTCCCGCGCAAGACCGCGGAAGTTCGCCCAGATGTCGATAAGGCCGACGATGCACATTGCGAAGAACATCGCCTCGAGCCAAACGGTCAAAAACGTGGTCACGAACCTGGTTAAGCAACCCATGTGGCGCTTCGCTTCGAGCGCAGAAACCACGCCAAAGCCCTGAAGCGCAAAGACAACACGCAGGCTTGCCAGCGCAGACGCACATACCGTGCGCAGCAGCTGTGGCTGTGGGATGTCTGCAAAGGACGCCCCAAGTCCCAGGATGCAAAGAGCCAATACGCCGACGCACCACATGGGCGCATCGAAATTGGCAATTTGCGGCATGCGGCGAATGCCCGTGCAGCGCACAGACATCGTATACGATCCAATACCCGCAACCAGCGCGTCAAACATAGCCGATGCCACATAGACAAACGGCCAGATAACCCGAAGGAGCGGCATGACTTGCGAAACAAGCAAGTCGCCTTGGATATCGGACCCCACCGCAGAGCGAACGGCCTCTTGGAGCAACGCGACGAAGGACTTCGAAAGCGACATGCCCGACATCGAAGCGATGGTCGCGTCAATGCCAAGCGAAAGCAGCGAAGCCACAACGATCACGATGCACACCGCGGTTACGTTCGCCCGTCCGCGCCACATGCACCATGAGATGCCTGCAGCACAGACAAACACGGGAACAAGCGAAAGGGCAAATATGAAATCCCAAGCGCATGCAGCCGCAAAAACCAGCACGCATACGCCAAGACCCGCACAAAGGCCCTTGCCCTTCTTTGCCTCCAGAAGCTCGCGCATACCGTAGGCAAGAAGAAACACTCCCAAATAAGGGAGATACGAACTCAACGCAGCGCCCAATGCCGTCCAAAGCAAGCCCTGAAGCAGCACAGCGGGCCGCACCGGAGGTTTAGGCCCGGCCGGCACGATTTGGCGCTGGGGTTCGTCGTTCCCGTTGATCATCGTTAAAACCTAAAGGCTCAGGGTACCTAGCCGCGGTTGCGCTCGCCGCGGGAAGAAACCACGGGAACGGCGTAGGGCAGGAGAGCCATCTCGCGGGCGCGCTTGATTGCGTTCGCGATGTCGTGCTGATGCTGCGTGCAAGCGCCAGTGACGCGACGGGGCTTGATCTTGCCACGATCGGTCATGTACTTACGGAGAAGCTGAGTATCCTTATAGTCGATATACTCGGTGTTCTCCTTGCAGAACTGGCAGTACTTACGACGCGGCTGACGTGCAGAATAATCATTAGCCATGTCAAAAATACCTTTCGATACAACGCCAGGCTATTCAAGCCGGCGCCATCACCTAACTGGTGACATCCGCAGGTTATACAACCTTAAAACGGAATGTCCTCATCGTAGACGTCGACCGCGGGCGGCGCCTGCACAGGGGCAGGAGCTGCTTGCGGTGCCGGTGCGGGGGCATAGCCGCCGCCATAGGAGTTACCGCCGTTCTGGCTGTAACCACCCTGGCCGCCCTGGCTGCCGCGGCTCATAAACTCGATTTCATCGACGATGACCTCGAGCTTGCTGCGGCGCTGGCCGTCGCGCTCCCAAGAGCTGTAACGGAGCTTGCCTTCGATCGCAACCTTCGTCCCCTTGGAGAGATAGCGGCTCACGGCCTCGGCACGGGTGCCGAACATCGTGCAGTCCACAAAGTTGGGGTAATCCTCCCAGTCGCCCGTCTGCGGGTTCTTGCGACGGTCGTTGACGGCAACGCCAAACGAAAGCACTTGCGTGCCGCCGGCGGTTGCGCGCAACTCGGGGTCGCGCGTGAGGTTACCGGAAATGTTCACTCGATTGATGCTCATGCTAACTCACTACCTCTCGGGTGCGGTCGACTCGATGGCCGGCCGCGCTTCATGTCGGATTTCTACTCCTGGTCGTCGCGACGGACGATCATGTGACGGATCACGGCGTCGGTGATGCGCATAACGCGGTCGAGCTCGGCGATCTGAGTAGGATCTGCATGGAACTTGATGAGGGTGTAGTCACCTTCGGTGAGGTCGTTGATCTCGTAGGCGAGCTTGCGCTTGCCCCACTCGTCAACGTTGTCGACCTTGCCATTACCCTCGGCGATCGTGGTATCGATGCGCTTCATGACAGCGAGACGAGTCTCGGCGTCGAGAGTGGGGTCGACGAAGAACAGCAGTTCATAAGCCTTCATTTGGTCACCTCCTCTGGGCATAAGGCTCCGGGTCGTGAAGGTGCGCCCGGGGCAGGAAAAGACTTGATTATGCTAGATCATCTTCTGCACATGCGCATCTTCGCAGCTAGAACCTCATGAGCTCTACATAACCGCGTTATACGAACGCCTCCCGAAGGACAGCCTGGAACAGCCTTCTTGCCCTTTATGCTGCCTTCGGGAGAGCTTGGGCAAAGCATGCCATGGCCATATGCGCCCCTTCAAACAGATATGGCAAAAAATCGACCATTTTATTCCGTAGGCTCTCACCCAAAATCAAACAATCCCAGGTCAAGACTGTAGACATGCAGCTCCTTACACATAAAGGTTCCGAAAGCCTTGGCTCATATTTCTTAAAAAGCACTCAAGGACTTTTGATATGTCGGGTTCAACACCGTATTACACTGTTTGTCAATCACTCAACGTAAGGAGATTCCATGCAACCGGACACCGACGCCTCATCCGCATGCTCTTGCAACGACGCCTGCGAATGTAAGAACCAAAATATCTCTTCCATGTGCCTTGTCTGCGGCAAGGACAATCCTTTCTCCCTCCACGCTCAAATTGTGGAGCACCCCGAGCAAGATGAAGTTGTGTGCTATTTCACACCGCAAGAGATACATCAAAGCTACCCCGACCGCGTGCACGGAGGAATCTCGGCGGCGGTACTTGACGAGGTGATCGGACGTGCTGTTCAGATGAAACACCCCGATATCTGGGGCGTCACCATTTCCCTTTCCCTTAAGTATCGCAGGCCACTTCCCTATGGAACACTCCTGGAATGCCATGGTCGCTGCACTAAAATCACGCGCCGCACGTTTGAGGGAGAAGGCGAAATCCTAACGCCCGACGGCAAGGTAGCCGTCCAGGCCACAGGAACGTACGCCATCTGCCCGCCCGACGCCATGACCGGCGAGGGAAACCTTGACGATATGTGGTTTGAAGACGATCGCCCCGTCGAAGGCCTTTAACGCAACGGGAACACAAACAAACTGACGGAGGAGGGACGTCCCCGGCACTTCGCGCCGGGGACGCTGCGGCGCAAACGCTCACGCGTTTGCCCAGCTCCGCACCTCTACGGGTTCGAACCCCTCCTCCTGCTTTTGTACGGGGCGGGCCCGATAACAAAAAAGCTTCCATCGCTGGAAGCTCGAAATTCAAACTGGCGGAGGAGGAGGGATTAGAACCCTCGTGACCTT